>ENA-OURQ01001385-OURQ01001385.1-human-gut-metagenome-genome-assembly--contig:-NODE-1385-length-20585-cov-16.841549_pt1 | contig 20585 bp, 16 predicted proteins | sample MGYA00242105_ERZ508999 | MGnify/ENA primary metagenome ERZ508999 (study PRJEB26280, sample SAMEA2338771) | human gut metagenome | biome: human gut; feature: human-associated habitat; material: faeces...
CTTGCTTTTTCCAGCAACTGTGTCTGCAAGCCATCCTGTGTCTGTAAGAACCCTAAGAGATTCACTTTCTGAAGGACAGCTTCCATCTCTTCTTTCGTTGCGTCCGGTTTTGCCATCTTCAGATTTTCTTCTACTGTACCTTTGAACAGGTAGCTGTTATGGCGAACCAGAACAACCCTCTGCATCAGATTGGTTTCATTCACTTCATTAAGCGGTACGCCACCGATGGTAATTTCTCCGTTATATCCCCGGTTCTTTGCTGCAAGGATTCCGGCAATCGTACTCTTACCACATCCGGATTCACCAACCAGTGATACAAAACTTCCTGCCGGAAGATTTAAGTTGATTCCTTTTAAAATCTCTCTGTCCTCTTCATAAGAAAAGTGCACATCTTTTAATGTAACATCTAACGCGACCTCCGGCAGTGTTTTTTCTCCAGCCTGTGGTTCCGGCAGATCTAAAATCTTGAAAATCTTATCACTCGCTGCCATACCATTCATTGCGATATGGAAGAATGAACCAAGCAGTCTGAGTGGCAGGAAAAACTCGCTGGCAAGCAGAACAATACATAACGTTCCTGCTACACTGATATTTCCTTTTAAGAATTCGGACACCGCGACTGCCATACCGATCGCAGCTCCACCATAGGCAACAATATCCATCATGCTTGTGGAATTGAGCTGCATGGTCAGCACCTTCATCGTAATCTTACGGAAATTCTGGGATTCCACATCTATCTCATCTGCTTTCTGCTGGTCTGCCTGATAAATCTTCAGTGTGGTAAGTCCCTGTAAATTTTCAAGGAACGAATCTCCCAGTCCAGTATAGATGCTCCAATAGTTATTTAATAATCTCTTCGCCACTTTCTGTACCACCACGATAGAAATCGGGATCAGTGGTACACAGATCAGCAGGATCACACTCGCTTTCAGGCTCACTCTGCAAAGAATGATAAATAATGTCAGTGGTGCAATCAGGCTGTAAAATAATTGTGGAAGATATTTTCCAAAGTATGTTTCCAACTGCTCCACACCCTCAGTTGACACCTGTACGACCTCCGAAGAGGATACCTGCTCACTGTAGGAAGCTCCCAACTTTAACATTTTCTCATAAATCTTTTCACGCAGAATCCGCTTTACATCCACACACGCCAGATAGGAAGACCTTGCTCCCATCCGTTCACAGATAAATCGAATCACCACAACCAGAACTAAAATCAGTATTGTCCGCTCAATGATCGGTACGGTTACTGCCCGGTACACTACCCGTTCCAGTAAATCTGCGATAGAAAAGACTGCCAACACTTGCGACAGGAGGGCTGCCCACTGCCACAAAATCGTATACACGATATACTTTTTTGCGTGGGACAACAGCCCCACCAGTCTTGTTTTAATCATAAAAATCTTACCCTTTTGTTTCTTTCTTCGATTCTTTTTTACTGCATACCAGATGCCATACTGCAAGAACTGGATGGTATAATAACATCCTTGGTCCTGAAAAACGCATAACCTGCCTGATCTGTTCTCTCACCTCTGGCTTATAGCAATGCACTTTACAGTTTGCGCAAAATGTCTTTTCTTTCATAAAAGGACACTTTTCACTTCGAAGTCTTGCATAATCCAAAAGTTCCTGACAGACAGGACAAATCTGCCCTGCCTGCCTGTCTTCTTTCGGATGTTTTTTCCGGCAATACAGCCGGATCATCTCTTCCACGACATGCTGTTCCTTCTGTCGTTTCTTTTCTACTTTATCCATCATATTATTCCACTTCTGCACCTTCCGGTAATTCTTCTCTCACTTTTAAAGTTTTCACTCGAAGGAAGAAGTATAACAGGTGGCATACCCAAACCACTGCGATACAGATTCTTCCGATTGGTACATTCTTCATGCAGATAAAGCCGATTGCCATGACTACCGTTACCATTCCGATAATCTTGCATTTTGTTCCTATTGTCATGGCTCTTTTCTGAACAAAACTGTCCAGATGTTTCTTATAAAGATTCGTTCCTACGAACCAGTCGTGCAGTTTCTTAGAACTCTTTGCAAAGCAAAACAGTGTTGCCATATAAAACGGAACGGTTGGCAGGATAGGAAGTACAATTCCTATCGTACCAAGTCCCAGGCAAAGAAATCCAAGCACGATCCATACTACTTTTAAAGGATTTTTCATCTTCTTTCTGTTCTCCTGTGGGAGTTTTCCTCCCCTTTATTTCTTGTCGTTCTACTACTATTTTCTTCTTACACCGCCAGCACAAACTTCCGTCCATCAACCCTTGTCACACCAAGCTCAATGCCATACAGTTCCCGGATGCTCTCTTCCGTAATCACTTCTTCCGGATCACCTTCCACCAGCACTTTTCCATCTTTCATGCCGATGACATTATCTGAATATGCGATTGCCTGATTGATGTCGTGCAGTACCATGATGATGGTTATTCCAAATTCCTGATTGAGTTTTTTCACCAGTTGCAGGATCTCAATCTGATACCGGATATCCAAATAGGTAGTCGGCTCATCGAGGAACAGCGTCTTTGTTCCCTGACAAAGTGCCATTGCAATCCATACACGCTGACGCTGTCCACCGGAAAGTCTTGACACTTCTCTGTCACGATATTCTGTCAGATTGGTTACTTCCAATGCCCACTGAATCATACGCTCATCTTCGGCACTGTCTCCCTGCATCATTTTCTTATGTGGGGTTCTTCCGAATGCCACCAGATTCTCAACGGTGATATCGTCTGATGCACTGTTATACTGCTGAACAATCGCAACCTTTCTGGCAAATTCTTTTAAATTCAGGTTCTGGATATTCTTTCCTTTGAGGAAAATATTTCCTTTTCTCGGATATAAGTTTTTCGTCATCAGGGAAAACAATGTAGATTTTCCACATCCGTTTGCTCCCATAATCGTTGTGATTTTACCTTCTTCAATCTTCAGGGATACGCCCTTTAAGACTTTATTTTTTCCATAGGAAAAGTGCAGATCTCTAACTTCCATCGCAGGCTTGTCTGCCCACTTATCCGCTTTTTTCACTTTCTTTGCTGCTTCATTCTCTGTAGAAGTCAAATCCATATTCTTTTCTTTACTTCGCATACTTCTTAGACCTCCTTAACAGAATGATGAAGAATGGGCCTCCGACCACACTCATAATGATGGATGCGGATACCTCATACGGAGCAGCTATCGTTCTTCCGATGGTATCTGCCAGCAGGAACGTAAACGCTCCGAACAAAGCACTAAATGGAACTAATGCCTTGTGGTCGCTTCCTACTAAAATTCTTCCGATATGCGGAACAATCAGTCCTAAGAAACTAATCACTCCGGCTACTGCTGTGGAAATACTTGCAAGCAATACTGCTATCAGTGAAATCACGATACGCATTGCATTGACATTGATTCCAAGGCTTCGTGCTGTCTTATCTTCCAGTGCTAACAGATTACACATCTTCGTCATAATCAGTGCCAGAACCAGTCCGATAATTACATACGGTACTAAGGTTTTCACATCATCCCAAGTTTTCATTGTGATATTACCATTGACGATGGCTGCCACGCCAGACATGTTTCCGCCATTCATTGAATTCAGCGCACTGGATAATCCGGTGAACATTGCATCGACTGCCACACCGACAAGGATAATTCTTAAGGGACTTAATCCCCCTTTCCATGACAGGCTGTAAACTAAGACAAATGCAATCACACCACCAAGAAATGCAAATAATGGAGTGAAGAAAAATAAAGTCGGTGCAAATGCGGTAATGAGTACCGCCGCAAAACTTGCTCCACTGGAAATACCGATGATTCCCGGATCGGCAAGTGGATTTTTTAATACCGCCTGAAATAACACACCCGATACCGCTATCGCAGCTCCGGCTAACATGGAGATTACAATTCGTGGGAATCGTAAGTCATAGATTGTTGCCACGTCTTCATTGTACTTTACAAATAATCCTTTCAGTAGTTCCGGGAAGCTGACTTTCAGGCTTCCGATATTCACTGCCGCAAAAAATAATGCAACCTGCAATACGATCATTACAATAAAGGAAATGGCTGCTTTTGCTGTTTTCCGATGCTTTCTTGCTTTATCCTGACCGGAGAGGTTCTGGACTTCCCTTTCGGAAGTCTCAGAAGTATTTTTTAATTCTGTCTCTTTCATCTGTCCTCTCCTTTCTACTTGCTCTGCTGTTCGTTGTATTTTTCAGTTGCGTCAGAATCCTTTGCTTTCTTCTGTGCATTATCACTGGTTTCTTTTGCTTTTGCTGAATCTTCATCACTTTCCGGATAAAGGATTGGCTGTAATTCTTCCAGTGCCTGTGGATACTTAAACGTAGCACTCATACCGAAATATTCATAAGTCAGATCATAAACTCTGCCGTTCTTCACAGCATCGAAATGCTGCCAGATGTCATTCTCCGCAAAATCTTTATTGAACATTTCTACCACCTGATCCGGCAGTGCATGTGCGGCACGTAAGATAATATCCGGCTCTTTGGTTTTCATGTCTTCAGTATTTACGGTCAAAAATTCCTGATCGGTGTCAGAGTATACATTCTCTCCGCCTGCCAGTTCCACCAGACTTCCTACATAGGAATTCGGTGTTGCGATAATATAAGACCCCGGAAGTCCCATCAGGATCATTACCTTCGGATGGTCTTTTCCTTCATTCTTTTTCTTATAATCATCATAGAATTCTGTAAACTCGTCCACCAGTTTCTGTGCCTGATCTTCTCTGTCGAAAATCTCACCCAGTTCCTGAATGGAACGGTACATACCCGGCACACTTCTAAGATTCAAAAACGCCCAGTCTGTATCGATTGCTTCATATTTCGGCTGCAGATCACTCTGCAATGACACCGGACTTAAAATCCAGTCTGGATTAAGTGAGGATACAATCTCCATATCCGGACTCATGGCTGTTCCGACTGTATCTACATCTTTGTATCTGTCTGGAATTGTGGATACGGTGCTACTGCAAACACCTACCAAATCCAGTTCCAGCTTGTCACAGATATCTGCGGTTGCCGGAGAAGTCGCTATAATTCTTGGGCTTTCTTTCATAGCCTGTACTTTTTTCTTGGCTGCTTCTACGGCTGCCTTTTCTTCCGGATCATTAATCTCTAAGAGAGACTTGGCATCTTCATTGGAAGAATCCTTGTCCGATTTGCTGTCAGAAGTCTTTTTATCTGCCGTCTTACTGCTGGCTGTCTCATCTGTACTGCTCTCTGTCTGCGTAGCAGAATCACTGCTTTTCTTTCCCTGACTCTGGTCTACACAACCTGCCAGAGAAAAAATCATGGTCATTGCAAGGAGAACAGCCGATGCTTTTTTCAAACGCCTATTCATCATCGTCCTCTGCACCTCCCCAACGTTTCCAGTTCTTACGGAAGAAATAAATCACTCCGGATACTGCTCCAAGCAGAATCAGACCTGTTACTACAACTGCCAATGCAATCTGAAAAATCCGGTTGCCGGAAGAAGTATTTCCGCTATCGGAATCGCTGTCACTTGTTCCATCTTTCGCAGTAGAAAGACTTAATCCTTCTGAAGAATTTACTGGATTTTCTGTATCCAGTGAAGAAGAATCACTGCTCGGTTTTGCAGCTTCTGTAATACTGCTCTCCAGTTTCTTTGATGAGCTGCTGGAAGAACTGCTTTTATCGGATGAGCCGGAACTCTGAAGAGAAGAACTTCCAGAACTTAAACTTCCACTGGAAGTAGAACCTGAATTATCTACTGAACCAGAACCACTGGATTCTACTGCTGTTCCATCAGAACTTTCTGTTACCATAGTTGCGTTCATGTCTGTATTGTTTCCTTCACTGTAGTTGCTCGGATACAGATAGAAAATAACATCTCTTCCCATCGGTTCTACATACATGGAACCTCTGACTACACAGTTTTCGCTTGGCACACGCATACACACATCGGCTGTTGTACCGTTGCTGTCTGAACCATTTCCTGTAATACCGATTTCTGATGGTGTAGACCAGCCGGAATCTCCTACATTCTGTACCTGAAAACTATGTCCACTGGTGTAGTCCATCAGACTCATGCGGATGGTCAGATAATAAGCTCCATCGTCTGATACTTCCAAGATACCATTGCTGTATACACAACCTTCTACCATGCCCTGTCCTGTTGCATAAGAACTCTCTCCACCGGAATCTTCGATTACTCCGGTAACCGGGTGTGCGTAACATCTGTTAATTGTACAGCTATACACTGTCCCGCTTGCGGCATAAGCCTTAACAGCAGGAAAGCCTGCCATTAAAGTAATGGCAAGCACACAAGTCATAATGGCAGACAATATTTTATTTTTTTTCGCTGCTAATTTCATTCCTTATCTCCTGTTAAATGAGTTTGGCAGACTCCCAGTCCCGAAGGAATGGGAGGGTCGTCTGCCAAATCTCTACTTAATTATTTTATGTTTGCTTTTTTCTTTCTGTTGTACTCCATGATTCCTGCCAGTAAAGCGACTCCTCCGAGAAGAAGGATAGCTGCCCACAGGGTATTGTTCTGTACAACATCACCAGTCTTAACGTTGGATGCTGATTTCAGGCTGGAACCTGATCCAAGGCTGGATGTTCCACTCTTCAGACTTGAAGAACCACTTCCAAGTGAGGAAGAACCAAGTTTGCTGCTTCCAAGAGAACTGCTTCCAAGGGTATTATTTCCAAGTGAGCTGTTTCCAATAGAAGAATTACTGTTGTTATTTCCGTTGGAATTACTATTATTGTTGTCGTTCTTATCAAAGTCTGGATCATCGGATGTTGTTGCTTTTAATGAGCTCCAATCCAGTTTCAGGTATACTGGCTGTGTTCCTGTACCAGAGCTGATTGCGTCCATAATCGGAACGAATACCTGTAACGGAACATATCCATCATTCAGAGCTTCCGGAATCAATTCGAATGTAACGACATCTGGATAGTTTGTTCCATAAGAATCAGATACTAACGTTCCATCTGCATTCTTCTGATAACTATCTACGGTAACATCTGCAAGTGATCCCTGCGGATTACCATACTGAGGATCAACACTATAACCTGTTGTGAAGTATTTCAGCTGGCTTAAATATCCAAGTTTTTGTCCTACGGTCAGTCCGTTGAAGTTCAGAGTGATATAGTATTTACCATTCTTCACTGTCAGTTTAATTGTATGGTTGATTGCTTCATTTGACATAGAATAAGTATTCTTGTCTACTTTCACCATTGTTCCATAGATAGAGTAAACCCCATCAGCAAGGTTCTTGATATCCAGTTTTCCATCACTCTTCTTTGCTAACTGCTGGATTGCTTCTGTCAGTTTTGTCACCTGATCATCTACCAGTTTCTGTGATGCAGAATCATTATCCATTACATTCTGAGCACGACCTACTGCACTCTGTAATGTTGCAAGAGAACTTTCTGTATAAATGTCTGTCTGGCTTAAATATGTCTTTGCTTCTGCAATCTTGCTTTCCAGTTTGCTCTTATCTACAACTGCTTTTTCTACCAGTCCGTTTAATGCAGTTGTCAGAGATTTCTCTGCTGCTGCAACTTCTGCCTCTGTTGCTTTTGGATTTGCTGCAACATTCTCAGCCAGTGTAATTGCTGTATTCAGGACCGTCAAACTGCTGCTTTCATAAACATCTGTTTTTGCTGCCTCAGCTTTTGCTTTTTCAATCAGGGCATTTAAGTTTGTCTTATCAACAACTCTTAAACTGTCAAGTGCTGTCTGAAGTGCTGTAACCTGTGCCTGAACTTCTGCCTTGGTAGCATCTTCTTTTGCTGCTACTGCCTGTGCATTTGTGATTGCTGTCTTTAATGCTTCTAATGTTGCAGAAGTATAAACAACATCGGTACGATTTGCTTCTGCTGTTGCTTTTTCAATCAAAGCATTCAGTTCTGTCTTGTCTACGATCTGAGTTTCTACTGCATCTACGGCTGCCTGTAAAGCTGTCACCTGCAGATCAATTTCTTTCTGTGTAGAATTCATATCATTGTAAACATCCTGAGCTGTCATGTAAGCCGCATTTAAAGCGTTCCAGTATTCGTCAGCAACATCACCCTGCTGCATACCGGATACCTGATTCAGAAGTGCTTCGATTACACTGTTGTCTCTTTCTACTCCTGTCTCCTGTTTGATGTTTGCCCAGTCGATAGAAACTCTGGCAACCTTTGTACCCTGTCCTTCACCGATGCTTTCCATAACCGGAACATAAACCTCTACATAGAACAGGTTGTCGTTCAGTTCAATCGGGATTGATAATTTTTTTGGATACCAGTTTCCTTCTGTATTCTTGTCGTAATACTCAGAGTTCTTGTCATTAAATAAATCGTAAACATCTGTGTACTCTTCCAGAATTGTTGCATCGGAAGCTTCATATTTTACCGGATAATTATATTTGTTGTATTCAACCGTATCCATATCTACTTTTTTCAGTTTGTACAGATAACCTGTCATTCCGGCAAATTTCATGGACTGGAAGTTCATCTCCAGTGTTACTTCACCTTTACCCGTAACTCTTACAATTCCGTTCTGAATCATGGAAGCATTTCCCATAGAATCTTCATCGGATGTTGCGTTGAGCAGTTTGATCGGTACGGAATATGTACCTTCAAAAATCTGCGGATATTTTTCAAAGAGATCACTCTGTTTGTTTTTAACAACAAGTGCTTCATAAGAAGAGGTCAGCAGTTTTGTCTGCTTTTCTACTTCTGGTTTTGTTGCATTGACATCAGCGGATACTTTCTGAGCAGATTTGATTGCTGCCTGGAAACTGTTCCAACTGTTGTCTGTATAAGTGCCGTCATTTGTCTTGGTCAGTGCATTTTCGATATAGCCATTTAATTCTGACTTATCTACTGCATCATCCAGACGAACAAGTGCTTTCACTGCTTTATCCAGCTTGTCAACCTGTTCATTCATTTCATCTACTGTCGCATCAGATTTTGCTAATACTTCTTCAGCTTCCTTGATTGCAGCCTTCAGATTCTCATAACTGTCTTTTGTATAATTTGCTTCTGCATAATTATTTTTCGCATCGGAAACTGCCTGATCCAGTTCTGCTCTTGCTTTTACGTCTTCTTTCATTACAAGACCTGCTGTTGCTGTGTCCAGAGTAACTTCCGCTGCTGTGATTTCTGACTGGAATGCCACTTTGTCTGCCAGAACACTCTCTGCTGTAGCAATGGCATTTGTCAATACTGCAAATGAATCACTTGTGTAATTCTTCTCTTTTAATACTTTTGCATCATTCAGTTTTGATTCCAGATCGGATTTTTTAATTTCCTGTTTTACTGCAGATTTTAAATCAAGATTTAACAGGAGTTCTGCTTCTCCGCTTTCTGTTGTTACTTTTACTTTATGGTTTTCTACATTTGCAGGAAGTTTCACTACAAGTCTGCCTGCGTCTGTATCTGCATCCGCATATCCGGCACCCTTGCGATACTGCATACCGGTAATTCCGTCCACGTACAGATAAGCAGTTACATTGCCGTCTTTATCTGTATATAAACGAGCAGATTTTAATCCTGCATTCAAATCACTTGCTGTTCCATCCTGATTGGTAAGTGTTGCCTGTACTTCGTAAACACCTTTTTCCATGGAAACGGCTGTTGACATCGGTACAAGTGCATCTACTGCTGACTGAAGGTCTGCGGATGCCTGATCTGCATTTTCTTCTGTTACCTTTCCTTCCTGAGCAGTAATCACTGCCTGAAGGTCTGCCCAGCTTTCTGCTGTATAATCTGCTTCATTTAATGCTTTGGCATTTTTCAGGACTTTATTGTATTTGTCAAGTCCAGTTGCCTCTTTTAATCCGCTGATTGCATCAGAAATTTCTTTATCTAATGCTACGATTTCAGAATCGTTTGCAGAAGTTGTTCCGTCGATTACCTTCTGAGCTTTTGCTACTGCGTCAGATAATACTTTGTAAGATTCCTCTGTATAATTGTCGGCTGTATATTTAGATGCTTTATCAACTGCTACAACTAAAACAGATTTATCGTGGGTTGGCTCGTTAATTTCTGCCACAGGTGTTAAACCAGATAAAGTCATAAATGCAGTTCTGCATCCTTCACCAGATCCAGGAACTTTATGCTGAAGTTCATCCATGATAGGAACAAAGAAGTTCAAATATACCCCATCATCTCTGTCTGCTGATTCTGGAAATTCAAAACCTACGCTCTTCGGATAATATAAGTCATATTCTTCCGCATAGGAATCCATATCTGTGCTTCCCGAATCATTTAGGTAGTAACTATAATAATCAAGCGGTGTATATTCACTTAATATCGGAAGTCCGTTTTCTTCTGTCTGCTCATTATTTGCCCAGAATATTCCATTTGTATAACCATATCTGCCCGTAATCACAATTCCTTGTGTATCAAAATAGATATGTTTCTTTCCATTCTCTACTACCAAACGAGCTGAATCATTTACAACCGCAGAATTGCTCATAGACAATCTATCCGGCTGATCCTGCTGCCACATAGTAACATTAACATTATATGTTCCGTCCTGGATTTCTGAAATATCTACTTTATCCGCTTTTTGTGTAATGGCGATTGTATTATAAACACGAGTAGTGCCTGTTATAACCAGTTCATCGCCCTCCATGTGAATACTTCCATCATCATTTTTATAGGAAGATGAATCAAAATACTCTATCGGATTAAACATTTCATTTACTGGATAATACCATTGAACTTCTATTTTGCTCGTATCCCAGTCTTTCGGAATTTTTACTCTTAATTCTACTGCTCTCGATGGAATAACCTGCGAGTCATTCATTTTTAATGACAAATTATAGATCAATGCTTTTGAAGCGTTTCCTGCTAATAAAGAATAATATTTGTTATATTCACTATCTTCATCTGAGGTTTCCTGTAAAAGTTCTGCTCCAAATTTTGCTTTACTATTAACTGTATAGTTATCTGTTACAAGTGTAACATCACCATCTGTCAATTCGAGTTTTTCTTTCGGTGTTGTTCTTACTCGCAATTCTCCATAGTAGGTACCATCTTCTGTTTGTATCTCAACCTGTTTTCCAAAAATAGCTTCTTCTAAGTTTTCGTATTCAATGGAAAATTTTCCATCTTCCAAAATATTGTCTGAATAAACAGAAATATACTTATTCTTTTTTACTTCTCTCGAATACGCATACATATATTGACGATATGAAGAAGTTGAAGGATAAGTACACTCGCCTAAATCCTTAATTTCTTCAAGTACTCTTATTGAATCAATGCTACTTGTCTCTGCTGTAACAGTAACTTTTCCATTCTCAATTTTTGCTTCACAAGTACCACTAAACAAATCATTTGCAGTTTTTTCTTCTGCTACAAATCCTGTGAAATCCGGTGAATCTCCAACACTGGTTACAACTTTAGAAAGCTCCAATCCAATATTTTTATAATTTTCTTCGTTAATCTCTTTAGCAACTACTGCATTATTTACATCAAATGTAAATTTTCCGTTTACAATTCCGTACATATAGCTTTCCAAGTCATCATCTGTTCTTCCATAACTATAGAAAGCTTTAGTATACATCGTTCCTTCCAGTGTATCCACATCAAAAGAATACCACGACACACCCGTTGTTGCTTTTTCAACAGAATAATTTTGAATGTATTTATCATTCCACTCTTCATTAATTTGTCCTTGTTCCTTCAAATATTCCGTTGCCTCTGATGGATTTTCCTCATTATTAGCAATATATTTTTCTGGAATATTAAAAGTTCCCATAGGTGCATTCGAAGGTGCTATATCATCTGAAATTACACCCGGTTTTGAGAACTGCAAAATATCAATTTTTTCATAATTTTCAATCTGTAAGGTTACATGATATGTTCCATTATCATTCTTTTTTACTAGTGCAACATTATCCATGTAATCCTGAACTGTACCCGAATAAGGCTCCTCCGTAAGCAGTTTTCCAGAAGGTCCATAAAAAGTCAGTGGAACAACATATTCATTTTGGTTATCTAACTCTGTATTTGCGGTATTTGTTTCTTTCTGTTCACCAGCAAACGCTTGTATATTCATACCGCCAAGTAACATACTTGTACTCAATACAAAGGCTAATATCTTTTTTATTTTTTTCATTTTTCCTCCGTATCAATTAAAACAATCTGCTGCACTTTTGGGTACAGCAGCTTGCTTTACATACATATTTACTTATTTTATTTTGCTGTGATGTCTGTAAGTTTCAAATATCCTGTTGCGTTCATCGGCATACTTCCAACGTATGTTGTGAATTTACCAGTAATTACACAGCCTTCATAAATTGTAGATGCATCTAAACCTGTGAATGTGAAGTAGTAATCTGTTACGCCATTAGTTGTAGTCTGTTTCGGAGTAACTGTTTTTCCATTAACTACCATTTTTCCTAAATGTCCAGTCAGACCTAAATATGTAATCTCATGAGTATGAACAACAAGTGTTGCCTCATCATCTGCAATCGTAATTTCTGCACGCATATCATTGAGTGCAGCATCTCCCATAGATGTTGTTGTACAAGCTGAGTTCTTATAAAGATTCTGCTTTGCTGTGTACTTACCATCTGCTAATGAATCTGCAGCAAACGCTGTAACTCCCATTGCCATTACCATTGTTGCTGCTAACAGTGTAGCAACTAATTTCTTGATCTTTCTCATAACTGTAATCCTCCTTTTCGTTTTTTGGCATTAGCTTTTTTGCTAATAATTTATTAGTTATGATACTTAGAGTTCCATGAGAATTATTCCGGTTACCCACGTCTAACTCCTTGTCCAAAAGATACCATAATTTGCCATCCAATGTCAACACCATTTTTTACAAGTTTGTTGCCTGAATTGCAACAAACGAGCCGTTATTTCCTTTGATTTTGTTGCTATTCAGACAACAATAGACGTAAAAGTGCCGTTATTGATAGTGTTTTATCAACAGCGACACTTTATTGAAATTTTTTCTTATTTTGTTACATGATATGCGTAAATGAGAATTTTTCTCACTTCTTATTTATACCCAGAAATATAACAGTGCAGTGCTTTCCGGCATGTGCATTGGTCCTACGCTGCAGGTAACGGTAACTGGTACAATTCCCATCGTGCCAATCCCCGTCCATCGGTGGATTCTGCACGCTTCCATCGGGATTTTCACTATATTATTCTCTATTCTTGCTTCTTCAAGGACTTCATTATGCTCATACTTCAATGTTTTCAGTTTTCCAGCCATCATTTCACCACTCACTCTGGAGTGTGCTGCCATCTCTTTCAGCTTTAATTCCAGATAGCTTTCTCCATTCTCCTGAACGATTTCGGCTATTTCTTCAAATCCTCTCATCGCCATAGAGTCTCTTCCCTGCCCCTGCTTTTTATTCATCCGGTAAAGTCGGAACACTACCGGATGCCTTTCACATTTCTGCAGATTGTGCTGTATCTCCTGATCCAGTTCATTCTCTTTTTTCTTGTATACTGATTTTTTCTCTGTATAGGCGTTAATCATCAGTTCCAGCATGTGGATGTCGATATTCTCCACCATAACATCCAGTGATTCCTCGATTTCTTCCGGTTTTGCACCGATTTCTTCCAGATATTTTTCAAGATTCTCATACAGCTTGGTATATCTTTCCAGCCATTCTTCTCCCACAGGAGTAAATTCCAGTGATTCTGTCAGAATTCCTCTTTCTATGCAGTTCTTAAAATAACGGTTCACCGTTGATCGGTTCACGCCATAATATTCTGCGATACTTCCCTGAGCTCCACGTTTCTTTTCTACTTTTGACAGACCTTGTAAATATTGCAGTTGTAGCATCGTAGGTCTGTTCTGTCTCTTTAGATGTTCACCTTTTTCCATTTTCCTGTTCCTCTCTTCGTCACCATACATGAATATTCAATTCCCGATAATCGATTGGCAATGGCTTCTGTTCAAAGCGTGTAATCGCAATGATTGCCACTGCTTCTGTAATCGGGATTCCTGTATTCGCAGTATAAGTACAGATGTCTGTCGGTAACTGATAAACACCTTTTTCTTCTTTCGCCTGTATCCATTCATCATCTCTTCTGTACCATACATAGCCGATGGATTCGTCTTTTTTTGTCTTGAGCAGGAAACAGTTCTGTGACTTTTTCACTCTTAATATGACAGAGTGTTCCAGTTTCCCGTACTCTGGTGCAAGGAACCTTGGATTGCGTCGTTCCGGTTCATACAGTCCGAATGCCATCGGGAACTCACCATCCTCATAAAAGGTATACAAGTCCATATCGTCATAAACTCTGTCGTATACGTCACCGTACTGCAGAAAGTTTTCAATTCCTTTTAACCCTTCCGGACTGATATAATGTTCCACTCTACAGGCATCTTCCTGCGCCCTCTGCTGATCCATTCCACTTACCATCTGAAAGAACTGTGTCAGTTTCTCATGGCGTGCAAGGCACTCCATACCTTCCAGTTTTCCCTTATCGCTCAGTTCCAGATGTCCGTTTTCCGGCTCACACAAAAATCCTTTTTTCACCAGACTCCGCACCAGGCCTGCCGCTTCATATCCGGTTATGTTCACTTCTCTGGCATACTCTTTCGATGTGATCTGTCTGCCCTGCCTCCATGTCCGGTAGACATATTCCAGAAGATCTTCTTCCAGTTCGCCTCTGGCTTTTGTCACATCAATATTTCTGTTTTCAATCTTCTTTACCATTTTACCTTTCCCACCTGTCTTTTTTATATATTTGTCCGCTACACGATATCCGGTATTTTCTGCAAAAGCCTTCCATCCAGTAAGCATATCGTTTTTTTCTTGGAGCCTTTCTTTTTCTCTGCGACACCCCCAGATTACAGGTGAAGTGTATTTCACCCAACCACTGCTGTTCGTACTCTATGTGAAATGCTGTGGCAGGGATTTTGATGATTTGATCATTTACTTCTGCCTTCTTCCAGATTCCATGCATGTTCTGATACCAGATTATTCTATCATCCTCATTTTCCGGATGCTCCGTTAGTTCCAACCAAATCTCCCAAGGCTCTATGTACAGCCAGCCATCCCGTTTAAACCGCATATCTTCGATAGCCGCTTTTCTCTCTTTTCCAATCTCTGTGGTGTAAAAGGAATACCACATCTGATACTTTCCCGGTTTCAACTTCTTCCAAAGCGTGTGGCAGTCTACACTTTTCGGTATGGAGCTTCTTCCACCATCATTGATAAATTTCCATAAATTGTCGATTTTGTCCGGATCAGACACCTCACACGCCATGAGTCTGCCGTCCCTGTCTGCTGTCTTTTCATCGACTCCGCTCATTTGTAAGAACTGATTCCAGCCTTCGGCTGCCCGTTGCAGTTGTCTCGCATACTCCGTTCCGCTTTCTGTCAGTGCAGGAATCTTCGCATCACTGTCTGTTTCCAGAAAGCCTTCCTCTTGCAATTTCTTAATGTTCGATTTCCAGTAATACTCGGTCAGGTCATAGTCTAATACGAGGATTCTTTTGATCTGCTTATCATCCTCTTTCCATTTCCGCATCTGATAAATCGTTCTCAGAATATCTTTTTGCAGGTATTCTTTTGCCACTTTCTTTGTTTCCATTACTTTTTTTCCTCTGTTTCTTATTTCCCGATTACGCTTTGGTTAGTTGGTTCAAACCATGTATTTTTAATTATATTGTCCTTTTTTCAGGTTTGTCAATGCATTTTCCGCTACAACATTATAATTCCATATAAAAATATCCAAAAATATGTTTTTATTTCTTTTTTCACATACTTTTGGATATTTTCATAGTTAATTTCCTGTTTCCTTTAATTTTGACTCATCCGTAGTCTGTGCGTCAACGCAGACTGCATGGATGGCAAGCCGCTTGCTGTATCCGTTCCCTGTACAGGTAGAAAGTGTCAGTATCTTGTTACTGGTCTGCGGCTTTACTCCTGTATCGACATCGGAATCTTTTATCATCTGATCGATAAATTTCTGATACTCTTCGCCAGGCTGGTATCCTACTTTATACACATCACCGCCATTGACCGCATCTTCATAAGAGAAGATTCGATAACGGTAGGCGGTTGTCTCAGAATATACAGTGAAGTATTGATTCTTTTTCCAGAATCCGTCATCCTTATATTTTTTCAGGCTCCCAAACATGCTTCCGTCATTCATATTGTGACCGTAGATGATGTTGTAATAATCCGAAAAATCAGATTTGTTAAGACCTTCCAAAAAGATACACCCTGCGATGTGGCTGTTGCCATACAAGTCGGTTCTCAGATATTTCTCATTGTCACCTGAATACAGAATTGGATAATTGATGCCAAGTTCGTCCTGATTATCAAACCGTATCCATCCGATAACATCTGGATTCTCGGCTTTCAGTTTGTCAAACTCTACTTTTACGTCTGTTGCCCACCAGTCTTTTTTCTTCTGCTTTCCATCATCTGGTTCGGACTCATCATTTACATACTCCTCGGCAAGTTTGTCATAATCTCTGGCGGATTTCCATCGGTCGATGTATGGGGGAAGGATATGCATAAGTGCTACCCCGATTAAAACCACTGCCAGAATGATCCATATCAGCCATCGGTATGAGCTTTTTTTCTTCATGTTGTCTCTCCCATTTTTCCTGTTAGTTCTCTCGAACCACTATCGTCATTATGGAATGTGTGGTCAGAATTGTCAATCTTTTTCTTCTGGCGTACTGTCTGTTGCCTGTCCGTCTGCCCCTATCTATCTGCTCCTGTCTCTCCATCTGTTTCTGCCTGTCCGTCTACGAGGTCGTAGCTCATATCGAGTAAATCCAGAACTTTTGAATCGCTGACAGAACCATCCAACGGAACTGCCAGCCAGTGCTTCTTGTCCATGTACTTTGCCGGAGCAAGGTGATACATTTCGATGTAGTTGCCTATCATGTCCGGCTCTGCCTGAACTTCCATGAAAGTTGTTCTTTCAGCTGGTTGGTAAAAGATGGCATAAGGTGCGGCGGTTCTTGGGTTTTTGAAGATGGTGACGAGGTATCCGGATTTGTTGATGGTGTCTGGATGGGTGGGGTATTGCTTTTGGATGTATGTGAATATTTCTTGTTGGTTCATGTGGGATCCCTTCTTTTTCTCATAATGAATGGATGACCTCTGCCATCCATTATCATTTATTATAACTTTTCTGATTCGCTTATTACAATAGCTTTTTAACAAGTCTCTGTTTTTGAAACAAAAGAAAGCTACCAGTTTTTTTCCTCTGATAGCTTTCCATTCATTCTTATTCTGTTGGAAACATCGCTGTTTCCAGCTTACTCATCTCTGTATCCGAAAGACCATACTTTCCTGAATTATCTTTTTCCACTGATACTTTTACAGTAACAGTTTTTCCATAACTGTTCTTTTCAAGACTCTTCTGGACACTTTCTGTTAATACAGCTGCAAAGACTTCTGGATCATTTCCATCCAATCCCTGCTTTATTTTTTCATTGCTTACCTCTGTAGAGCTTTGTTGCAATGTCTGAAATACATTGGATGGTTCAACTTGTACACTTACTGTATAGACTCCATCCTCTTCTTTCACATCCTGTACTTTGTATTTTGCCAGTTTCTTTACTTCTGCCAGTTTTTCCGCATAATCAGCAATTCCTTTGTCCGTAATGTTATCAGAATCATCAAATTGCTGTTGGATGCTCTCATTAAAATCCTCTTCGATTTCTTTCTTGGCATCTTTTTCCGAGATTTCTAACAGATTCGCATAGTCCTTATATTCTCCATGATAGTATGCATCAAGAGAACTTTGGACGTAGGATTTGGCATCGAAGTCTGGTTGTTTGGAGCAAGCTGATAACAATATACATACTATAATTCCTATACTTATGCACAAAACACAATTCTTCTTTTGCATATTCTCTCCTTCGTTTTTTATTGAACGGCTAAAAGTAATTGATTATATTGATTTAATAAAATATCATCATCAAACTGAATTTTTCCGTTTTGCACATTCCACATATTTTTATTTTCTGAAAGAAATTCCAAAACATTTTGCTGGGATTGAATCAAATTCACTATATCGTCAATATTTTTTTTAATATCATCAACCGAACTTTCTTCTCCCACCATTTCTTTATATAAATCAATATAATACGAATCATCAACATTCTTTAAATAAGACATAACCGTATCGTCTTTTGACAATATTATCATCGTCTCTTTTGAAGCACTGAGTTTATCTTGTGTATTTTTTAAAATTTTCCTTGTTTTTACAAAATCGGGACCATCATTCTGATAATTTTCTGCAGTAAGCGCATTTGGTATTACTTCATCATTTAAAGCCTCTGAAATTGTTAGCATCGTATTTAAATTATCTGCCATATAGTTTTTTATGGCTTTCTCAATTTTGGCATAATCTCCTGTAGTTACTGTAGCTTTTAATTTTTTGCTTATTTTGTCTACATCTATTTGTTCAAAATCTACCATTTCTTTTTGAATTTCATCAATTTCTTTTCGAAGACTTTTCTCCTGCTGTAAATCTTTTATCACAAAAAATGTTATTGTAGCTACTATAACCAGAACCACAACTACAATTACTATTATAATTTTTCGTCTCATATTTTCGAGGCATTGTAATTATTAACAATGCCTCTCACCTCCACTGACTAATTTATACTTTTAAATTTGATTCTATCGGAAGATTTATCAGCTTGCAATATTGAAATATATCCTCACAAAACTGTTTATAATCTATTTTTGCTTTTCGAGATATCGTTTTTATGGATGCTAATATATTTTTTACTATCATAATCTGTTTATCCGTTATATCAGCTTTTAAGTATTCATCATAATCAATCCAGAGACTAACCGATGCAAAACCATATTTTATATCACACTTCTTTTCTTGTTTAAAAAGGCCCTGTTCTATAATATCTTTAGGTGCTATAATTGGTGTTATACCAACTATATCTACAAGATCACTGTACTGCTTATTTTCAACATGTTTTGATATACCTCTGCACATGCTGTAGATTTCATCGATAACCCCATATTGTTTTGTAAAATATGATGGCGAATTAATATTCAATTCCATTTCTTATAACCTCCTTCTATATTCATTACCAACTACCTAAACAATTTCATTAATTAAACTTTTATTTATTATTTCATCACCATCCCTTACTTTTTAATAATGGTGGAAATTCTCCATACTTTGATTCATAATATTTGTTCATATCATATTGCCACATATGAATATCTCGCTTACTTCCACTTTCTATAACTTTCATCACCGCATTATTTTCATTTAGATACTTTTGAGAATATCTTTTTTCAGGATTCAATGTTTCACCAAATTTTAATATTTCATTAGTATCTTTATCCACTAATGCATATCCATAATTTGTTCTTGTATCTTCCAAAGAGTTTCCATGATTATGACTAGCACTTGTTTTCTTAGATGGTATGCCAACCTCTTCATTTGATGCAAACTGTCCATTTTTCCTATGCCATCTACCATTATTATCTTTATAGTATCCCGATGTTGCTTCAGCATTATTTTCAGCGGTATTCGTAGTAGCTGTTTTTACATTATTTCCTTGTTTTGATGCTGTAGTCGACTTAGTAGTATTATTCCCCGCAGCCACTGACTCAATATTATTGTCCGATATAGAAGCGGAATTATTTCTTGCGGTAACCTTTGAAGCGGAAGATTGATCTGTTTGTGTTAATAAAGGTGCTTCATTTTCACTTGTATAATCCAGTTTTTTTGTAGCCATTTCAGTGATATGCCCCGGCTTAGTTGAACTAGATTTTCCTTTTACCAAGTCCTTCACTGCACTAAGTGCTTTACCGGCGCCATAAGTAAGACCACCCAAAACACCTCCAGATATTGCTCCTGTTAATCCGCCTGTTAAGGTATCTTTTGCAACTTGCTTCAAACTATTTCCTGACAATCCAGAACTTATTGCTCCATAAGAAGCACCACCAATTGCACCTGCTACAGCTCCTGAAACCATCGCAGTTCCTAATCCACCCATTGCTGGCAATGCTGCCAGAACTGCTCCAGTTGCTAAACCGCCTGTTGCCGCAACCACAACACCGGACACTACCATTGCTGTTACACCAATCGCTACATTTTTCCAGTTTACTTTGCCCAACTGATCTGTAATACGATTCGTTGTGGTACACATGTGGCGTACTACTTCAGAACGAATTTCTGATGTTCGTTCTGAAACATAGGATTTAAAAGATGTATAAGTTTTTCCAATTTTCTGAACACCATTACTTACCGAACAGACAAAACTGCTACCTCTTGATACAACTTTTCGGTATGAATTCGTCACGCTACTCCGCACAGATTGATATGTCTTTTTTGGATGTGTAACCGCATTTTTTACAGTTTTTGCTGCACCCTTTACTGCATTAACAATAGTTTTTGCCGCTTTCTTAGCTGTATTTACTACTGTTTTGACTACCTTTTTTGCAGTATTAACGATTTTCTTGCCGACACTCTTGACTGCTTTTGCTGCTTTTTTAGCTGTACTCTTAATCCTGCTCCATAATGAATGTCCTGTTGGATCACTGTAATTCAACGGATTATTGGTCGTATAGTCATAGCGATTTCTGGTTAATGGATTTTCTGTCGTTCCAAGGTCACTATCTTCAGTTGTAAAGGTTC
>ENA-OURQ01001394-OURQ01001394.1-human-gut-metagenome-genome-assembly--contig:-NODE-1394-length-20557-cov-3.018681_pt1 | contig 20557 bp, 19 predicted proteins | sample MGYA00242105_ERZ508999 | MGnify/ENA primary metagenome ERZ508999 (study PRJEB26280, sample SAMEA2338771) | human gut metagenome | biome: human gut; feature: human-associated habitat; material: faeces...
TTACGGATTGAATGTCGTGGAATATGAATTGCGGGAGGTCGCTCGGCAGGCTGCCGAATCGGGAATCCTCTATAATGCCACCCGTTTGCGGGAATGTATGGAAGAGATGCCATTGCCCCGACCCTGCTTGCGGGTGAATGGGTTTCCCGATGTCGAGGCTCTTAGCGGAGAGTATTTGGTAGAACGTATATCCGACTCTTACGACCGTGTCGGACTCGACGAAACGATTGTCGTTACCCGTTCCAATAAACGGGCCAATATATTCAATCAGGGGATTCGCAACCAGATACTCTATCGGGAAGAGGAACTTACCGCAGGCGATCTGTTGTTGGTCGCCAAGAATAACTATTTCTGGGGAAAGGACTATAAAGAGGTCGATTTCATCGCTCAAAAGGCAGATCGCACGATATACTTACAAAGCACCTATATGCTTACAGATGAAGCTACGGTCGAAAGGGAATATTCTGCACTCAAAGCTATTGACGATAATTTTGAAAAAGTCGTAATTTCTCTTGATGAAATAACTATGCCTTTGAATGAAGGTATCAGGCATATCAAAGCATGGGAGCTTGATAAAATATTGTAATCAATTACTTGCAAACAAGGGGCTGTCTAAAAAGTCTTATTCGGTATCTACAAACTACCTCCTCCAACTCCCCCTTGCACAGGGGGAGAGCTGATTATCAAGCGGTTCTTATTTCTGTGTAAGGTGGGGGGTAGGGAGGTTACCCATCTCATGGGGGGGGAAGAAGAAAAAGTCTGTTCGGATGAATTTTCCTGTCATTCGGATGATAAATGAGTGTGTTCGGATATAATGGTTGGTAACGGGCGTTCTGGGGTGTACTTTTGGTATATCAAATTTAAAAACAAAAGATTATGGGTGTATTACAGAACGTGATTAGGGAGATCGGTGACATCGTGAACCGGTTGTCGGTTTCTTCGAAGGAGAAGCAGAAGATTCAGGAGGAGATTCAGTCTTTGGTGTATCGTTACAAGAGTGAGCTGGTGCGGGAACAGTCGGCGGCGGTGGGGGAAGAAGCCCGGGGAAATTGGTTGCAGAGGTCTTGGCGCCCTATCGTGATGCTGGCGTTCGCGTTGGTGATTTTGTCGGGGATGTTCATGGAATCGACGTTGTTGTCCGATAGTTCCCGTTTGTGGGATTTGCTGGAGATCGGGCTGGGTGGTTACGTGATCGGAAGAAGCGGGGAGAAGGTGACAGAGAGTTTGTTGTCAAGGAAATGGAAATAAAACGTGATGTCATGGAAATTATTGAGAATTTGTTGTTCGGGGAGAACGTGAAGTATTTGCAGTGTTCAAAGTGTAAGGTGAAATTGTCTAGCCTGGATACTATTGTTTTACACGGAACGGTCGGGGCAGGGACGATTTCATCGGCACTTTATTTATGCAGGCCCGACACGAGTGTTTCCGCTCACGTGGTGGTTGGAAGGGATGCGGAGATTTTCCAGTTGTTGCCTTTTGACGTGAAGGCTTGGCACGCCGGGAAGAGTTTTCATGCCGGGCGGGTGAACTTGAATGATTGTTCGATCGGGATCGAGCTGGATAATGCCGGGGAGTTACAACGTGTGGGAGATCGATATTATTCGTGTTTCGGGCGGGAATATTCTCCCGATCAGGTGTACACGACGGAAGAAGGGGGAAGGGCGAGATACTGGCATTCTTTTACCGAGGGGCAGTTTGCAATTACGGAGGAGATCTGTCGTTTGTTGAAAGCGTGTTACGGGATCAAATACTTGGTGAGACACTCGGACATCACCCCTCGAAAGACGGATCCGGGGCCGGCGTTTCCCTTCGATGAGTTGAGAAAAAGGTTGAAGTTTTAGTAATGAAAAAAGGAGGTAAGTATGGCTTGTTGTTATTCAAATCTGTTTAATCGTTTGTCGGGGCGGGTGGGACGTGTTATTTACTATCAGGTGGGGGATCATCTTTACGCGAGAGCTGCCCCAGGAAAGGTGAAGGATTGTCGTTCGGAGTTACAATTGTATTACCGGGAGAGGATGAGGAAGACGGCGACTTTTTACGGGGTGATCCGGCAAACATGGCTGGCCCGGATTTGGCAGATGTTGGGCGTGGTGGAACGTCGCTCGGGATATACTCTTTTCCTGCAAGCTAACATGCGGGCGTTTAACGGGGAGGGGTTGCTGTATGATCTCGTGCATTTCAGTGCAGGGAACTTGTTTTTACCGAGAGAGTTGCAGGGATGCCGGGAGGGCGATAAGGTTCGCCTGACGTGGAAGAATGAATACGTGGTACGGGAAGAGCGTTTAGGGGACGAGTTGTGGTGCGTGGTGATGATGGAAGACATGAGGTTTCGGATTGTGACTCCCGAGGCGATCGGGAGTGTTCGTCGGGATGAGAGTGCGGAGATTGAACTCACGGAAGAGCGAGGAAAGAGGATTCACTTGTATTGTTTCTTTGGTTCGGTAAACAGGTGTGATTTTTCAGAAAACGTGCATTTAGTATTGTAATTTATATGTTTCATTTTAAATTTTAAGATTATGGCTTTATTTAAATCATTTGTATTGGGGGAAGTGAGAAAATCAGTGGCAAATATCACGATGTACTCGGGTGCAAACGGGTATAGTATTGCCCGGGGAAAGAGAAGCACGATGCGTAATCCCAAAACTCCCGGGCAGTTGGCGCAACGGGCGAAGATGAAAGCGTTACAAAAGGTTTCGCTGTATTTTGCTCCGGCGGCAGAACTCGGTTTCCCGGGAAGAAAGGCGGGAAGTACGTTTTATAACGCCTTCGTGAAAGCGAATATGCAGGCCGTTGCGGTTGACGAGGAGTATAATCCCACGATTGATTATGAGAAAATCGTGTGTGCTGAGGGGAGCCTGCAGGATGGAACGCTGGCCGTGTCGTTGAACGAAGATCAGGATATGATAACGATTACTCAGGAGGCACAAAGTCGTTGGTCGGTGGTGGCGAACCCGACAGACGTGTTGTACGTGGTGGTTTACGAGAAAACGGGAAACCAAATGATCGTGGAGCCTTGCCGGAATCGTCAGGAAAATGGGGTGACGACGATTAGTTTGGATAGTGGCTGGGTGAAAGAGAATTTGGAGGTGTATGCTTTCATGTTGTCGAAAGATAAGAGGAAAGTTTCGAACAGCAGACGATTGACGATTAACGGTTGAAAATGTGGGGATATAGAAAATGGCACTCTTCTCGGGTGCCATTTTTTATATCATGAAAAATGAATTACATGAGGAAGTGATCACTGATCGATTTATGCTCGTAGATGTTGCGGATCGTGTCGGCAAACATGGGAGCGATCGGTAATACTTTAATTTTTGAGCAAGGTTGTTTCTGGGGAATGGAATCGGTGAAGATTACTTCCGTCAGTTTTGATTTCTCGATATTTTCGTATGCCTTACCGGAAAGTACTGCATGGGTGGCTACGGCACGTACGCTGGCAGCACCATTGTCGATAAGCATATCGGCTGCTTTGCAAATTGTTCCGGCCGTATCGATCATGTCATCAACAACGATGATATTTTTGCCCTCTACATCCCCGATCACTTTCATGTCGGCAACCTCATTTGCCCGGATACGGGTTTTGTGGCAGATGATCAACCCTGAATCAAAGTATTTTGCCCAGGAATTTGCTCTTTTGGCTCCACCGATGTCTGGGGAGGCAATGGCAAAATCACGTAATCCTAAAGATTTGATGTAAGGAATCAACACGGTAGAACCGTATAGGTGATCCACGGGAACATCGAAGAATCCTTGAATTTGGTCGGCGTGTAAATCCATGGTGATAATCCGGTCAACCCCGGCAGCTTGTAGCATATTAGCCACTAGTTTTGCCCCGATGGCGACACGCGGTTTATCTTTCCGGTCTTGACGCGCAAACCCGAAATAGGGGATTACGGCGATTACCTTGTAGGCAGATGCTCTTTTGGCGGCATCGATCATCAAGAGTAATTCCATGAGGTTATCACTAGGCGGGAAGGTTGATTGCACGATAAACACGTGTTCGCCTCTCACCGTTTCGTCGAATGAGGTGACGAATTCTCCGTCACTAAATCTCGTAAACGTTTTTTTACCGAGTTCCAGCCCTAGAGAACTAGCAATACTTTCTGCAATATATTGACTATTCTCTCCGGCGAAAACTTTAATTTCGGGAAGATTTGACATATCTAATTCATTAGTTGAAACACTTGGCAAAAGTATGAAATTATTTTGTTCCACCAAAGGAATTTGGTGGAACAGTTACAAGTTGCAGGTTTGCAGGTTACAAGTTGTAAGCGTTGTGTTTTTTACACGAACCGTTTGATCTCTTCGCTCGAAAATGTTATATTTGTTCCAACAAAGATGTTGTTGGAATGGTTATTTGTAACTATGTGCAGTATGTTTATTTTATTAATCAATATATTTTCAAATAGATGGAAGAAATCAAAAAGTACGTGGAAGAGAACAAGGAACGTTTCCTAAACGAGTTATTCGAGTTGATTCGTATTCCTTCAATTTCTTCATTGTCTGAGCATAAGCCAGATATGTATCGTTGTGCCGAGCAATGGACGAAAATCATGTTAGCTGCCGGAGCGGACCGGGCAGAAGTGTATGAAACAGAGGGTAATCCGGTTGCTTACGGGGAGAAGATCATAGATCCGGCTCTTCCTACGGTGTTGGTGTACGGGCATATGGACGTGATGCCGGTTGACCCGATCGAATTGTGGAACACGAAACCTTTCGAGCCGGTTATTAAAGACGGTAAAATCTGGGCTCGCGGGGCTGACGATGATAAAGGACAGGCTTTCATGCACGCGAAAGCATTTGAATATTTAATGAAATCCGGGAAATTGAACTGTAACGTGAAGTTCATGATCGAAGGAGAAGAGGAAATCGGTTCCCCGAGTCTCCCCAAGTTCTGCCGGGATCATAAGGATATGTTGAAAGCTGATGTGATTCTGGTTTCCGATACCAGTATGATTGGCCGTGATATTCCTTCAATTACGACGGGATTGAGAGGTTTGGCTTACTGGCAGGTTGAAGTTACCGGTCCGAATGCTGATTTGCATTCCGGTATTTTCGGGGGTGCGGTGGCGAACCCGATTAACGTGTTGTGTAAGATGATTGCCGATATGCAGGATGAGAAGGGGCATATCACGATACCCGGATTCTATGATGACGTGTTGGAAGTAAGTGCTGAAGAACGTGCCAAGATGGCGAAGGCTCCTTTTGATTTGGAGAATTACAAAAAATCTTTGGACATTAAGGAGGTGAAGGGCGAAGAAGGATTCACGACCAATGAGCGTACGGGTATTCGTCCGACGTTTGACGTGTGTGGTATTTGGGGTGGTTACACGGGCGAAGGAGCCAAGACCGTATTGCCTTCTAAAGCATACGCCAAGATTAGCTGTCGTTTGGTTCCGAACCAGAAACACGAGAAGATCGCAAAATTGTTCAAAGAATATTTCGAGTCTATCGCTCCGGATTACGTGAAGGTGAAAGTGGATTACCTGCATGGCGGACCTTCTTACGTGTGCCCGATTGATCTTCCGGCTTATAAGGCTGCCGAGAAAGCATACGAGGAGGTGTATGGAAAACAACCCGTTCCGGTTCGTTCCGGTGGTAGTATTCCAATTATTGCCACTTTCGAGGAAGTGTTGGGAATCAAGTCTGTACTGATGGGCTTCGGTTTGGGTTCTGATGCTATCCATTCCCCGAACGAGAATTATCCGTTAGAGCAATTCTTTAATGGAATCACGACAATTCCGTTATTCTACAAGTATTTCGGAGAGATTATGAAGAAATAAATTTTGTAGTCTATAATTTAGACTCCCCTCATTTTACGGTCGTAAGGTGAGGGGTGTTTTATTATTGTCTGGAATCCATTGTTTGGAATACGTGAAAGCGGGTTTTACGTCCACCGCCTTCGATGGAGAATTGTTCCGTGTGCTGGGAGCCGTTTCGGGCATTCAGACGGAGTGTGAGGTTATTGGTTCCGGCAGATAGGGGCAGTCGGGTGTAGGAAATCGAGTAAGGTAGTGTTTGCCAGTTGCGGGTATCGGCTTTTTCAGTGAGGCTGTTAGCGATACCGACGGCAAAGCCTAGCCATTCGTTTTGCTTACGGGCAGAGTATTCCAGTCCTTTTTTGGCGGCTACCCGAAGAAGAGAATTTGAAAATTCCCGTACCATTCGGTCCCGTAAGGTTTTGAATGCAATTTCATTGATGTTTTCGGCAAGTTCTAGCGGGTACGAGTGATTGTCCGACACGAGAGTTCCCGTGGCATAAAGCGGGGGACGTTCCATGTATTTGGGGAATGCGACACGCAGGGTTTGTAGATTGGCAATGCTTTGCTTTTCGTCGTCACTGTATCCTGAACCGAAGAAGAAAGGGAAGGTAAGTCCGAGGGATTCGTTGTGGAATACAATCGCTCCGTCTCCTCTTTTTTGTTTGACAAAATTTATGCTCCATTCTGCCTTTACCGGACCCATGCCGTTTAGCCAGAAAAACACGAGTTGTCCGTCCGCGGGTGTCGGGGTATGGGTGTATGTCGTGTTGAACTCTTTCTCGTATTGTTTTAATTCAGCTGTAAAACCACAATTATAGGCGGTACGCATCAAGTCCTGTTTTAGTTGTTCCGGGGTTTTCACACCGAAGTTTTTAATATAGTCGGACTGGTAGACCTCGTAGGCATTTCGATAGGCGATAAACGCATTGTTGTAATCTCCCGTGGCATCGTAGATCAGGCCCATTAGTAGATGAGCGAAAGCATCTCGTTGATACCGGTTCTTGTTATCGGGATACTTGTCGTTTAGCTGGTTGAGTTTGATGTTGATTTTACGAACCTCGACCAAGGCGCCTTCCATGTCATTCAGATCAATGTAGTTCAAGGCCTTGTAGAAGTTAATCATGATGACCTCGAAATCTTCCGGTCGATAGGGGCGTGCTTCCGGGTTGGTAACCAATGCCGCAGCTTCAGCCCCGACATTACTGTGATACTCGTCAATCAGGTTCTCGGCGGTCTCGAAGTATTGATTGCTGTTGGTGGGATTGCCGAGCATGAATTCCACGTATCCTTTGTTGAGATAATAGAGGATGCGGTTTTTACCCGTGGCTTGTTTTTTATCTTTATCTAGGAGTTTGTTTGCTTTCTCGAAATTTCCCGAGTTGACGGCTGCTTGGAACTCTGCCGTTCGCTGGTACCAAGTAGCGCATCCGGAGAAAAGAAAAACGAGAAGAACAATTAAAAATTGAAAATTACGAATTGAAAATAAATGATTTACCTTCTCCAAGCCTCCTTTTTGGGGAAGAGGAGATGTGATGCATGAGCATTCTTTCCTTTTATTAAGGGATGTTGGAGAAGGTAATGATATTTTCATCCGCTTTGAATGTCTCTATATTACAGAACCCGGTCGCTGATTTGTTTCTTGATCTTCTTGTCACCCATCCAGACAACCTCGTTGGTCTCGATGTTCGTGAGTTGCAGGTCGATCTGGTAAGTTACGACTTTTTGTTTCTTGTACGAGTCGACGATGCTGTTGATTGTCCCTTGCAAGATGAAATCGGCACCCAGTTCTTTTCCCCACTTCTTGGTGGTTTCCGGTGACGCGTAATCTTGTTGCTCGGCTCTTTCTTTTCGAAGTTCATTCCGCTTCTCTCCGGCAACAACCAAACGAATGTTACCGTCCCGGATAATCGCTTTTTCTACATCCTTAATGAAGGTTTCCGAGTTGATATGTTCGTGACTTTTGTTCTCCACGAGACCGACCACCACCACGGGGCGTTTGTCGTTTGCTTTCAAGTATCTTGGAATCCAAGCTGAGGTAAGCAGGTCGCCGATCATTTCTTCGGAAACAAGCCGTGAGTCACTATCATTCCAACGTCCGCTGAGGTCGATGGTTTCACTCGGGTCTACCCGTGTGATTTTCCGGTTAGCACATCCGTTAATTAAAGCAATGGTTAACACAACAAGTGTTCCGATAAATATTCTTCTCATATTCCGTTGTTTTAGGTTTCTATTCAATTTCCACGATCACATTTTGTGTTCTTGTAAAAGTTTATAACAATAATTCTACCAAATATACGTATTGCGCAGTTTTATGGATGTTAATTAGATTTAAAATTGATGAGGCGGCCGATCATTATGCCGGAATGTGATGTGATTCGTTGTAAGTAATCAGGGAGTGTTTCTGTCGTGATGGACACTTTTTTGTCGGAAACCGAGGCGTGGAGCAGGTATATTTGTCCTTCGTTTTCAATGGCAATACCCACGTGAGCCGTGTCAAGTCCTTTTTTCTTCGTGGTGATCAGTATAATATCCCCGGTTTTGATTTGGCCCGCGAAAGGGAGTACTTTTTCTTTCGGGATATAGTAATATGCCCTGCCGTTAATCGTCTTTTCAATATCAATTATTTTTGTAACAAGGGTGGAATCCTGTATTAGGGCCGGGTACTTTTTCCAGTTTTGGGAGATGAAGGATACCTTGTTGGGGAAGGGGATACCTCCTTTTTCTTTCGTGATGTCTTCCAGAAAGTTCAGGCAGGTCATCTCGTATAACCAGTCGGAAGAGTAATGCAGGCGTGACGTGTAGTCAACTATCTTTCCGTTCCGGTACCGAATCTCTTGTAAATTCCTTTGGAATTGAGGAATACTTTGTTCCTCGTATTTATCTAGGCGCGCCAAGGCGATGACATTATCGACGAAAGTCACGCAATCAAATTCTCGCAGGTTGACAACCAGCTTCTCTTGGGGATTGATGTCCAACGTTCCTCCCACGTAAGGCGTTTCGAGAAAATAGCGTCCGATGGCGACAACTTTTTCGTTGATCGGGAGTTTAGCTATTTCCTTTTTATTGGCGTATTCAAAGAAATGTTTTAGCAAAGTTTGATCTTTCCGGTACACGGAATCAGCGGGAGAGCAAGCGAAAGCCCCGAATGAAAAGGTGATCAGGAATAGAAGGACTAAATTCTTCATAGCAACCGGTGTTTGAGAATAAAAAATGAGGAGTCGTGTGACCGACATCCTCATCTCTCTTGTGTTGTGTTTATATATTATTTGCCTGCGGCCGAAAACTGTTCAAGGAAACGGATGTTGTTTTCGAAAAAGAGACGTATATCTTTAATGCCGTATTTTAGCATGGTGATACGCTCGATACCCATACCGAGTGCGAACCCGGTATATTTTTCCTTGTCTATACCATTTAATTCCAAAACATTGGGGTCAACCATTCCACATCCGAGGATTTCCAACCATCCGGTTCCTTTACACACGTTGCAGCCTTTTCCGTGACATAGTGTACATGATACGTCCATTTCTGCCGATGGTTCCGTGAAGGGGAAATATGACGGACGAAGACGAATTTGCGTGTCCGGTCCGAATAGTTCTTTTGCGAAATAGGTTAAGGTTTGCTTTAAGTCGGCGAAGGAAACGTTCTCGTCGATGTAAAGAGCTTCGATTTGGTGGAAGATGCAATGTGCCCGGGCCGAGATAGCCTCGTTACGGAACACCCTTCCGGGAGTAACTAGCCGAATCGGGGGACGATGAGCCTCCATGTCTCGCACTTGCACGGATGAGGTATGCGTGTGTAGCACGATGTCCGGGTTCTTACTGATAAAGAATGTATCCTGCATATCACGTGCCGGGTGTTCTTCCGGGAAGTTCAATGCGGAGAAGTTATGCCAGTCGTCTTCGATTTCCGGTCCCTCGGAAATAGTGAATCCAAGTTTATTGAAGATGGCTAGAATCTCGTTTTTCACGATGGCTAACGGGTGACGGGTTCCTAGTTTTAAAGGATCTCCCGGCATCGTCAAGTCAATACCGCTTAAATCTTCTTCTGCGTTAGAAAGTAACTCTTTCAACTCGTTGATTTTTGCCAGAGCCGTGTTCTTCAATTCATTTAATTCCTGTCCCATGGCTTTTTTCTGATCCGCAGGAACGGTTTTAAAATCATCAAAGAGAGCAGCGATCGTTCCTTTCTTGCTTAAATGCTTGATTCTGAACTGTTCTACTTCTTCTAGGCTTTTCGCCTGGAAACCGGCTATTTCAGCACTGAGTTGTTTAATCTTGTCTAACATCTTCTCAAAATTTGAAATCTTTGGTGGACAAAGTTAATAAAAAAGTCTCATACATTTCAATTCTTTTGAGAACTTCATTTTTCATCCCAAATATTTTTCATCGTGTACGGTCCGTCGGGGAAAATCCAAGCCGAGCCGTCGGTCATCCGGGTGTGTGAGTCGAGGGTGGCAATTTTGGTCATATCCTCTGGCGAAATGTTGATGTCCAGTGATTTAATGTTTTCTTTGATTCGTTCCGGGTGAACTGATTTTGGGATAATCACGATTCCTCGTTGTACTCCCCAAGCAATGATAATTTGTGCCGGAGTGCAATTATATTTTTTTGCCAAATCGATAATAATCGGTTCATTGGTCAGGCCGGGTTTGTTTTTGATGGGCAAATTACGTCCAAGAGGGGAATAAGCCGTCAAGTAAATCCCTTCAGACTGACAGAATCGAAATAATTCATTTTGTTGCAAGTAAGGATGCATCTCTACCTGGTTCATTTCGGGTTTATTTTTTGCCACGGCGATCAGTTCTTTCAATTTCGGGATGCTGAAATTCGAGACCCCGATATGTCTGCACAGTCCTTTTGCCTGCATTTGTTCCATCGCTTTCCAAGTCTCCGTAAGGGGACATTCTTCTAGGGAAAGTAAGTCGGATGCTTGTTGCGGGTATTCGATGTCGTGTTTCAGCGCTATCGGCCAATGAATCAAGTATAGGTCCAGGTAGTCTAGCCGGAGATCGAGCAACGTCTTTCGAAGAGCCTCTTCCACGTGTTCTGGGGCGTGGTTATTATTCCATAATTTGGATGTGATGAAAAGTTCTTCCCGTTTCACGAGTCCGGACGTGAATGTTTCTTGCAGGGCAGCCCCGATGATTTCTTCATTTTTGTAATAGGCGGCACAGTCAATCAGCCTGTACCCGTCTTTCAGCGCACTAATGATGGCGTCGTGTAGTTCGTTTGCTTTGGATTGATAGGTTCCTAACCCGAAGAGGGGCATGGGGTCCCCGTTTCTAAATGTAATTGTTTTCATATTTATGAATCTTTATATTCCATTTTAGTGAACGAGATTTTCCCCGGGGTGGTTATACTTCTTTCCGGCTTTTTAGTTTCTTGTATAGATAATCAACAAGTTTGTCTTTCTGTTTTTTCGCCGTGGGGTATAGCAGGCAACCCACCACTCCCCCGAGAACGTCGGCAAACAGATCCCACCAGTCTCCGCCCCGGTTGAAATATTTGAATTGCAGAACTTCGATAAGTCCTCCATAGATGAAACTGAACCCGATGGCGATCAGATAAATTTTTTGTAGAGACAATCGAGTCTGATAGCGGAGTTCGCTGCACAGGAATATTGACATGATAAAGAACATTCCGAAATGTACCACCTTGTCAAGGTGGGGGATGTTTAATTTCGGATCAGGAATCGAGTCGGATGGAATAGCGCATAAGAAAAAGATTACTCCTGCCCAGATGATATTCCTCCATAATAAGGAGTATTTGCGTGGTATCATGTTATTTTATTATTTTTACACTGATTATTCTGACGTCTTTGAACGGGCGGTCTTGCCTGTCCGTGGGAAGAGCGGCAATTTTATCCAGAACATCGAAACCTTCGATCAGTTCTCCGAACACCGTGTACTCTTTATCCAAATGGTGGACCCCGCCTATCGTGGTATATGCCTTTCTTTTTTCATCATCCATGTAGAGCTTGTCCGTGTTGTTTTCCCATTCGAAATTGATGTCTGATTTGATCTTTTCCGCGATAGCCCGGAATTCAGGTACTTTCTTTTGCGCCCTCAAAGTGTCAAGAATGGCTTTTTTCTCTGGGGTATAATACTTCTTCTGAATGGCTTTTTTAATCGGGTTGTTTATTGATTTTTCGATTTTGTCCAGTTCTTCCGGCGTGTATTTTTTACCGACCACGAAATAGAATTGGGCGATATCCGATTCTTTGAAGACATTTACCCGGTCCGGTTGGCGGGGAGCGGCTAAGGCTCCTTTTTTGTGATAATGGTGTGGTTTGATTTCCGCGTCAATCGTGACCCCTTTACCGTAGCCGATAGCTTGTCCGGCTATGGCATTTCGACTGTCGGAAGAGCCTCCCTGTACCACGAAGTTTTTAACGACACGGTAGAACAATGTCCCGTTGTAGTGGCCGGATTTTGCCAGCCGGATAAAGTTATCCCGGTGTAAGGGGGTGTCGTTGTATAGTTTTGCTTTTAAGTTTCCCATATTTGTTTCGATTAAAACAACAGGCTCTTTCTCCTGACTTTTCGAGGTCAAGGGGAGTAGGGTGAGCGTTAGGGATAAAAGTGAGAGCGTTAAAAGTTTATACATAGCGTGATCCTTATTTATGATTTGACGATTTTGTTCACGAGGTATTTTACCGGGAAATGCGAGGCTAGGTAACCGATAGCAATCACCGTGATCATGATAATCAAAATATCCGATACGATGACTTTCACCGGGTAAGCGCTGACGATGTAGCTCCCGTTGCCGAGGGTGATGAACCCGTAATATTCTTGTAGCAGGCATAATATGGTCCCTAATGCCAGACCGATCAATGCTCCGAATCCGGTAATCAGGTTACCTTCAAGCTTGAAAATCGAGATTATTTTTTCTTTGGTCATCCCTAGGGCTTGATAAATCCCGATGTCTTCTTTTTTGTCAATAATTAGCATCGATACGGAACCGATGATGTTGAAGGAGGCGATTAACAGGATAAATAACAAGATCAGGAAGACGGCCAGTTTTTCCGATTTCATCATGGCATAGAAGGAACGGTTCAAGTCATATTTGTTCTCGATTTTGTATGTCGGTTGTATTTGGACGGATAGTTTTTCTTTTAATGATTCTATCTGATTGGGGTCTTTTAATTTTATCTCTATTTTGGAGATTTGTCCCGGAACCCCGAACAACTCCCTTGCTGTTTCTATTCCGGTGATCACGTATTTACCGTCAATGTCTTGTTGTGCGGAGAATATCCCGAGCGGGTATATTTTCTGGCTGTTTAGTGCAGAGTTTGATGCGGAAGACGCTTTTCGATCCGGGTAGTAGAATGTAACGGGAGAGAGCGTTCCTAGTCTGATTTTTAAAGCAGCCGCAATGCCATAGCCCATGACGACGGCCGGTTTATCGTCTTTTTCGAGCGAGTAGATACCACTAACAATAGAAGGAAGTATATTCACGTGTTCGGCATAAGTCGAGTCTACCCCTTTCACGACCACCGGGATTAATTTATCTCCGAATTTCACAAGAGAATTTTCTTCCACGACGGGATCACAGGAAGAGATTTCCGGCATATGGGCCAGCTTATCAATTAAAATAGTGTCGGTCTTGATGAATTTCCCTTTTGCCGGGGAAATCGTGAGATCCGGGGTGAAACTGTCGGTTGCTTCCGTGAGGAGTGTGTCGATTCCGTTGAACACGGAGAGTACGACAATAAGAGCCGTTGTGCCAATCGCAACACCGACCATGCTAATGATGGAAATGATGTTTATGGCATTCTGTTTCTTTTTTGAAAACAGGTATCTCCGTGCAATGAATATCGACAGATTCATCGTGGATACGGGCTATTGTTTCAACAGGGAATCGATTTTATCTATGTAATCGAGACTGTCATCCACGAAAAATTTAAGCTCCGGAATGATTCGTGTCTGTTTGCCGATCTTTTTTCCGAGGATAAAACGGATACTTTTGTTTTTTTCTGCCAAGCTCTCCAGAACCTTTTCCGTCAGGTTCGAAGGGAAGATACTAAGGTAAACTCTGGCGTATGACATATCCGGGCTAACTCGCACTGCTGTAACGGATAACATGGCACCTGCGGTGAATTCTTTACACTCTTTCTGAAACATTTCACTTAGGTCTCGTTGGATTAAGCGACCAACCTTATTTTGTCTAATTGAGTCCATTCTGAAGAAAAATATTTTATGCAATAAAATTTTTTACAAATATAGTGATTATAATTGATACTTTTATTATCTTTGCCCTCGCAAAACGGAAACGAGATGTAGCGCAGTTGGTAGCGCGCCACGTTCGGGACGTGGAGGCCGCTGGTTCAAGTCCAGTCATCTCGACCATTTAACAAGAGTTCTGAATTTCAGGACTCTTGTTATTTTTAGAGTTCCCTGTTTTCATTGAAATTTCAACAGTCTTTCTTCGTTTACTTTTTCGTCGTGAAATGTGTTGATAGTTCGTCAGCCGAATAAAAGCCTGTGTGGCGGAAGAACTCTTTTCCCTTCTTGTCAAGTAGTACTTGGGTGGGAATTGTGGCGACACCGTAGTATTCAAAGAATCTTTTGCTCTCTGGTTCCATTAAGTTTATAAAAACTATATTTACTTTCCCTTTGTATTCGGTTTTTATTTTCTCCATGACTTCTTCCATTTGGCGGCAAGAGTGACAGCCTGTGGAGCCAAATTCAATGAACGTGTAATCGTAAGTTTCCCCGTTATGATGATAGTTGTATTTTTGGGCAATCGAGTCGCTGATACTTTTTTTGGTGTTGGCGGATAATTGTTCGATCTTACTTTGCGAGATGTAGGTGGCAATGTCTTTGTGAAAGATTATGAGAGAAAGGAACATCAAGATGATAAGTGCGACCGGTATGTATGTTTTGTATTCTTTCATGATTATATCTTTGAAAAGATTTTATAATGGAGACTATTTGTTCGTAAATTTACGAATAATATTCATGCGAGGCAAATGTTATTGAAATATTTTGGAATGATGGGGCGTGTGTTAACAACAAGGAACGAATAAACGCTCTTTGAGAGGGGGAAGGGTAAACACTGAATCCTTTGTTTTATAAAGAAAAAGAATTCAGTGGTCGTATATTGTCAATTATTATTTTAGCTTTTTTAAAGCTGCACGTTTGGCCAATTTAAAACGGATGGCTTTTCTTTCCGGGAGTTGAACAACTATTTTCGAAGATGGATTATAGCCTTTTCGTGGTTTGTAAGTCTTTACGGTAAGGCTACCAAAGTTCATTAACCGTACTGATTCTTCTTTTTCCAAGCATTCTAAAATAGTCTCGAAAATAGAAGAAAATACTTTTGCAATGTCTTTTCGTGGCATATCGGTTTTTTCTGCCACGGCTTTAATTATTTGTTGCTTGTTCATGCTCTTTTATTTTAAATTTATAGTATAGCAAAGTTATGTATTAAAAAAACAGGAAGCAAATAATTCAGTATGAATTATACCTAAATAGATGAATTAACGAATGATCGTGCGAAACGGTTCAAAATTATAGAATATTCTGCTGTAAGAAGGAGTTCTTTTAGCTTGAGGTACTTTGTTTTCATTATACTTTTTTTCGTATCTTGCGTTGTGATTTTATGATATGATAGATATTCAGGTTAAGTTGCATGATCGGTACTCCGTGGAATGTAAGGTTGGCTACCATGTCGATCGGGACACGGGGGAGAACGAGTTCAGGATGAACGCGTGGTTTTTCATTCCTCATAGTTTGGATATTAATGCCTCGACTTATCCCAAGGAGGCTTTTTATCGGGATGTGAAGTCCAATGTGCGTTTGATCACCCCGATCTACACGTTGGAGGAGATTGCGAGTGGCGAATGGACGCCTTTCGTTTTCTTGGAGGATGCATTCCAGCATTTGGTGGCGGATGGGACAAGGGATGCGTTAGCCTCTTACGAGTACCAGATCAAGATGTTTACATCCATTTTTAAAAGTGCCCTTCGGGGGATGGCGGGAGAGACGATTCATCATGAGGTGGAAAGTGGTGAACGGGAAGGAATGGTCGATCGGTATGTTGAATGCGTGCAATTGATTGTGAGGCGGTACCGGGATTTGAAGGCCATTATTAACGTGCCGGAAATTCTCCGGGAAGCGTTGAATTATTTCTCTTTCGGGGATGAGTATCTTTCCAATCTGGTGGAGTTTCATACATTCAAGTTACTGGACGGGTTAAAGACGACTGATCCGGGGTGTTATGATCGGACGGTGAAGTTATTGTTGTCTTTGGTACATTCGGAGATTGATTACAAGAAACAGAACGGTTATCTCGTGGCAGATCCGGAGAGTAAGGATCGGAATCAGACGGTGATCTATCGGCGGGGGATGCTGAAGAAATATGCGGAGAGTGATTTATTCTTGAAGGCATCGAAGAAAAAAGATGGAGTACTGGTGGAGCAGATATATTATAGTATTGCGGCAGGACTTTCCATGATATTTGCCACGGTGGTCGCTTTTTCATTTCAGAAAAAATACGGGAATTTCACAATGCCCTTGTTCGTGGCTTTGGTGGTGAGCTATATGCTGAAGGACCGGATTAAGGAATTGATGCGTTTTTACTTTGCCCATCGGCTGGGGAAGAACTATTTTGACCGGAAGACAACGATCAGTATGAACGAGAGAGTGGTTGGGTGGATCAAGGACGGGGTGGATTTTATCTCAGAAAGAAAAGTCCCGGAGGAAATTATCGAGCGAAGGGCCCGTCCGGATTTGTTGGAGGCGGATAATCGGAATGGCGGGGAGAAAATTATTCTTTACCGGAAATGGGTGCAGCTCGATCCGGAGGCGCTTGACGAATATAGCCAGTACGATATAGCCGGGGTGAACGAGATTTTGCGTTTTAACGTGGGGAGTTTCGTTCAGAAAATGGACGAGCGAGACTACGAGTTATACGTGCCGAGGGGGAAGGTGGATTACGGTCTGATCATGGGAGACAAGATATATTACCTTAATTTCTTGATACAATTGCTACATGGGGAGCAGGTTGAATACAAGCGTTACCGTTTGGTGATAAATCGGGACGGTATTCAGGAGATCCAGAAAATGTGAGGTTGTTTGACGAGATTGTTATTCTGCTTGGCATGATGCCGGGGAGCATGAAATCTAATGGCTAAAATCGTGAAATCCTAGGTGATTAAGCGTATAATATTGAAAATATATTGTAGCTTTGCCGGACAATCAATCTTAATGAGCTTATAGAATAAAAATGAGAAAATGGAGTATTGACGATTCAGCAGAACTGTACAATATTAACGGTTGGGGGCTGAACTATTTTTCGATTAACGAGAAGGGACACGTTACAGTAACGCCGAAAGTCGGAGGACCGAAAATTGACATCAAGGAATTGATGGAGGAACTTCAGGTGCGGGATGTATCGGCTCCCGTGTTGTTAAGGTTCCCGGACATCCTTGATAACCGGATCGAGAAAATCTCTAGTTGTTTTCAAGCTGCGGCAACGGAATATGGTTACACGGGGAAAAATTTTATCATTTATCCTATTAAAGTGAACCAAATGCGCCCGGTGGTGGAAGAGATTGTCAGCCACGGGACCAAGTATAACATTGGTCTTGAGGCAGGCTCGAAACCGGAATTACATGCGGTATTGTCGATTGATATTGATGATGATGCGATGATTATCTGTAACGGTTACAAGGACGAGAATTATATCGAGTTGGCTCTTTTGGCCCAGAAGATGGGACGAAATATATACTTGGTTGTCGAGAAACTGAACGAATTGAGAAATATCGCGACAATCTCCAAACGCTTGAAAATTCGTCCGAATATAGGAATTCGTATAAAACTGGCTAGTTCCGGGAGTGGCAAGTGGGAAGAGTCCGGAGGAGATGTCAGTAAGTTCGGGGTAAATTCGAGCGAGTTACTGGAGGCCATGGATATTCTGGAGAAGAACAAGATGACGGATTGCTTGAAGTTAATCCATTTCCATATTGGTAGCCAGGTGACCAATATACGGCGTATCAAGACTGCGTTGAAGGAAGCTTCTCAATTCTATGTACAATTGAAAAATTTAGGATACAATATACATTTCGTGGATATTGGCGGGGGATTAGGTGTAGACTACGATGGAACACGCTCGGCAACGAGCGGAAACAGCATGAACTACTCGATTCAGGAGTACGTGAATGATGCCGTGTCTGCGTTGGTAGATGCTTGCGAAAAGAATAATCTGGAGCAGCCGAATATTATCACCGAGTCGGGACGTTCTCTGACTGCACATCACTCCGTGTTGATTTTCGAGGCACTTGCCAGTACAAGTTTGCCCGCTTTCGATGAAAACGAGGAAATCGACGGGAATGCTCACGAGCTGGTGAAAGAGTTGTATGATTTATGGGAGAACCTGAATCAGCCCCGGTTGATCGAGACATGGCATGATGCCATGCAGATTCGGGAAGATGCTCTCGGTTTGTTTAATCTTGGCTTGATCGATTTGTTCACCCGTGCGCAAGTGGAACGGTTGTTCTGGTCCGTGGCTAGAGACGTGTACGACATGGCAGTGGCCACGAAACATGCCCCGGACGAGTTGAAGAAAATCTCCAAGATGTTGCCGGATAAATATTTCTGTAATTTCTCGTTATTCCAGTCTTTGCCTGATTCATGGGCGATCGACCAGATATTCCCGATTATACCGATTTCTCGTTTGAACGAGCAGCCGACTAAATCGGCAACAATTCAGGATATTACCTGTGATTCTGACGGGAAGATTGATAATTTTATCTCGACACGTAATTTCTCGTACCATCTTCCGGTACACGAGTTGAATAATAAGGAACCGTATTATTTAGGAGTATTCCTCGTGGGAGCCTACCAAGAGATTCTTGGTGACCTGCATAACCTGTTCGGAGACACGAATGCTGTCCACATCAAAGTGAAAGGTGATGATTACGTGATCGACAAGGTGATTGAAGGGGAGACGGTGGCTGACGTGTTGGAGTACGTTCAGTTTATGCCGAAAAGAATGGCTCGTACGGTAGAGGTATGGGTAACTTCTTCCGTGAAAAAGGGAATTATTTCGGCAGAAGAAGGACGGGAATTCTTGTCCAATTATCGTTCCGGACTGTACGGGTATACCTATTTGGAATAATTCGATAGATAATAACAGAATAAAGAGGTCGTGCTGAATTTGTTAATATGAATCAAGCACGATCTTTTTTTGTAAATTCTCTGTCGTGTAAATGTTAATGTGAATTTTACTTGACCAGTTAGTCAGCGTGTTAATGAAAATCTAAATTTTAACACTATTAAATTTTACGCAAATGTTTGCGGGTAAAAAAAGATTTGCTAGTTTAGCATCGGTGAAAGAAAAAAAGCCTCGTGCTGTCACAGCAGGAGGCAACCAATAACAAATTTATGAAAAAAAATTGAAGTCTTTTCTTGAAATCCGATACAAAGGTATCGGCTTTTCTTTATATACAAAAAAATTAGTAGTTAAATTTCTGTTATATCGATTAATTTTCGATACACACTTCTATATACGGATAGAGGGAGACAAAAGTTAGGATTTATGCAAAATAAAAATGGTCCGCGCTGTCTCAGCGGGGACCCAAAATACCAATAACAAATTTATGAAAAAAAATCGAAGTCTCTTTTGAATTACGATACAAAGGTATCGGTTTTTCATCGTAACCTTGTCACTTATGTATTAAGTTTCGGTTACACTATGATTACATTCAAAATATATGCCTATATACGGCACATGAACGTAAAGGTTTCATAATTAATCAAAATTAATTCTTAATTGTAAAGGGCCATCGGTGATTAATTCTTCGAAAGGATTTGATACAGAGAGACCTAGAAGGCGTATTCTAAATTGCGTAAGTTCTAAATCTTTGAGTAATTTTTTGGCTAGGGGAAGAATATCCTGTTTTGTTCGTAACTCGTGTGCCATAGTGACACTACGTGTCTTTTGGGTAAAATCGTGGAATTTGATTTTCAAGGTTAGGGTATGTCCTTTAAAATCAGACTTTTCTAGCCGGAGAATTAATTCTGTTGTCACGTGGTACAGTTCTATGATGACAGCGATATAGTTCGTCAAGTCATTCTCGAAAGTACTTTCACAGCCTACGGATTTACGGATTCGTTCGGGGGTAACCATTCTGGGATCGATGCCATTGGCAAAATCGTGATATAGGGTACCGGCTTTCCCGAAATTGCGGGTAAGGAATGTCTGTGTACATTTCTTGAGGTCAGCCCCCGTGTGTATGCCTAGTGAGTGCATTTTACGAGCCGTGACTTTGCCGATACCCCAGAATGCCTCGATCGGGAGTTTGGAGATAAAAGCGGGGGCCCGGTCAGGATGTATGGTGTAAAGCCCGTCGGGTTTCTTGTAATCGGATGCGATCTTGGCGAGGAATTTATTGTAAGAGATCCCGGCGGAGGCCACGAGTCCTAGTTTCTCTTTAATCTCTTTCTTGATTTCTCTGGCGACATCGACGGCTAACGGGATGTTTTTTTTGTTCTTGGTCACGTCTAGAAATGCCTCATCGAGTGCAAGGGGTTCGATCATGTCCGTGTATTCGTGGAATATTTCGTGAATCTGCATGGATACCGATTTATAGTATTCCATGTGAGAACCAACGAAAATGAGGTCGGGACAAAGCTGTTTGGCTTTCAGGGACGACATGGCAGAGCGTATGCCATAACGGCGTGCCTCGTAGCTGGCGGCAGCCACGACCCCGCGTTTCTCCGGACGCCCCACGACAAGCGGTTTTCCCCTGTATTCCGGGTGATCCCGTAGTTCGATAGAGGCGTAGAACGC
>ENA-OURQ01001411-OURQ01001411.1-human-gut-metagenome-genome-assembly--contig:-NODE-1411-length-20419-cov-5.406453_pt1 | contig 20419 bp, 20 predicted proteins | sample MGYA00242105_ERZ508999 | MGnify/ENA primary metagenome ERZ508999 (study PRJEB26280, sample SAMEA2338771) | human gut metagenome | biome: human gut; feature: human-associated habitat; material: faeces...
CAGCCATCTTGATGATTTCGGAATCATCAATTTTGCTTGGAGTGTATTCCAGAACGTATGTGACTTCTGGGGAATAAGTCCAACATAGATATGCAGTGTCATCCTTTTTGTAAAGCGCACCATACCAGTCCTGAATCATTATTTCCTCGCAACTGTCCATACTGTCAACCGGGAAAAGCACACCCAGGGCTTTTGTATGTAATCCGGTGATTTCTGCCGGGTCTCCTTCGTAAAAAGTTGTCTTCAAAATGTGATAGTAGATGTTGTTATCTTCGTCAGTTTTATCTCCATAAGTGAGTGTTGCCGCAAGCTCTGTCTTGGATATTTTCTTAACATCTTCCCCAAGCACTTCTTCTGCGGCTTGTTCAAAGCGTTCTGAAAATTCATCGAAGTCCATTTCTTTTTCTTTCTGTGTCATTACGGCGACGATAATTCCAACCGAAACGATAACGCAGGTTAAAACAATAAGTGCGATTTTCTTTTTATTCATGTTCATCCTTCTTTGAAAATGGTATTAGGATTAGCGGGTTGCGTCTGGCAAATTGATGATATTGGCATTTATCTTCTTTGCATACTGCATGGTCTGATAAGCTCCGCCAGAATTGTGTTCAACGCAGAAAATGACCAAATCCGAGCGGTCAACCATCGAACGGTTTCTGATTTGATGGGCAGACTTGAAATGTTTTTCTGCGGAAGCGGCACAGATTTCGATTTCATCATAATACGCATGGAACGATTGCTCGTTGTTGCGATATTCTGCTGTTGCGTATGGAAGTACCAAGACAAGTGCATTATTGTCCTCACGGATGGCTCGTTTGCATCTGCGAATAGTTGAAGAAACAATCTGGTCAAACTCTCCGTCACGCCCCACAAGAAATTCAACATATTCTTTGGTTAGAAGCAGTTCTCGAATCAGTGTTTCCAACTGATTTTCTATGATAAAAACATTCTCGATTTCTCTGTGACCAAAGAAACTGACGGTGTATGTATTCATAAAATCATCTCCTGTGGGAAGACTTTATAGTGGTATCACCAATCAAAACTCCATATTGATAATTTTATCATTAAATATCCAACAAATAAAGTAAAAATTCATTTTTACACTACCAACACCGCCTTCCAATTCATACTACAATAATTGAAGGAAGGAGGGACAGGAATGGCCAAGACGCATTATGACGATTTTATTCGTAGAAGGATTACCGAACTACGAATAGCAAAGAATATTTCCGAACACAAGATGAGTTTGGATTTGGATAAAAGTGGCTCGTACATTCGTGGAATTACCAGCGGATCGGCCTTGCCATCTCTCAAGGAGTTGTTCAATATCATCTCTTATTTCGATATGACTCCGGCAGAATTTTTTGCTCCTCTGGACGATGCAAACACTCCATATCGTGAATTATGTGAGAAGCTGAGAACCATGAATGACGCAGATTTGGAAAAGGTCAGCACCTTCATCCGCTGGATTGAAAAGTAAGAATAATCATATGAAACTACAATACGAACCTGGACGCTAAATGCAGTCCAGGTTTTTTCTTTTGCGACGAAACATTCAGAATGAATGAGCAGCCGGTATCGAAGATACCGTTCAAAGGGGATTGGGGATGTTGCCCCAACAAGCAAATTTGCGAAGATTGAACTGGAGGGAAAATCGAGAAAATGAGTGAACCTGTACAGGTTTACACTGCTTGCCAATTTGTGAGACCATAAAAAGTCGCTCTAAATCATGTAGTTCCTTGCCTATACAATGAAATCCTACATGAAACTATGATCGAAGAAACTAAAATTTAGCTATCGCTCTATTATCAGTTGAATTTGTCGAAATTGGTGCTATAATTTTATAGTGAGCTTTATAGTGAAACAAATACATTTTGGAGGTAGAACTATGTCAGAAAATCCAAAAGTTTTTATATCATATAGCCATGAGAGTGCTGACTTTGAAGAAAAAGTTCTGGAGTTTTCTAATAGACTCAGATCAGAAGGCATTGATGCAAGCATTGACCTTTATGAAGAAGCGCCTTCTGAAGGTTGGCTCCGTTGGATGGAAAATCAGATTCGAGAAGCCGATTATGTTTTGGTGCTGTGCAGCAAGTCTTACTACGATAAATTCTATTCTGATAAGAAAGGCAAAGGAGTTACCTGGGAGGTAAGTATCGTGTATCAGCTTTTGTATGATAGCTTTGCTGATACGAAGAAATTCATTCCTGTCTTTTTTAATGAGGGCGACAGCGATTACATTCCTACTCCTCTCAAGCCTTTTACATACTACAATGTTGGAACTCAAGCTGGTTACGAAAAACTGTACTGGCGTTTGCGTGGAGTCACCAAAACTCAGAAACCGCCGCTGGGCAAACTGCGAGCAATGCCGGTCAAAGAAAGAAAGACCATGTTCTTTTCGTCCCCTATTGATTTAGACAAGTGGAATCATGCTGGGTGGAAAGGAGTGCTTTACTTGTTCCAGCCGGGATACTGTCCGGTTCTTGGTTTGCTGTTCGACAATTATGAGGTTGCGAAAAGTATCTTCTCCGGCTGGAAAAAGATGTGCCATGGTGGAAGCGCAGACAGCTTCCTGAAGCTGGACTATGTTGTCCCGCCATTTCCTAAGGGGTGCTGGGTCTACTCAGAAGCAGACAGAAACTATGGCAAAGGTTACTTCGTTCACTTAGGCCCCAACGTAGAAAAAGCGATCAGTAGAGCAGAAGAAAGCGGCATTAAGTTGGAGGAAATGTTCCTTGCTTCGATTACACGCTATCAATGGATGGATGAAGTAAATGGCACGGCAAACAGAGATATGTTCAAAAAGCTGATTGATCAGGGTGCGCCGTATTTACTCATGCCTATTGGTGTACGAAATCCGAGAAAGCCAATAGTCGAAGAAAACCTGATTATTGATTTTGAATATGCAATCGAAATGAACGAGGTTGCATTTACAGAAGGAACGGCGTTGAAAGAGGATAATATGTGTGTAGCTGTTCTTAAGAAGCCGGAAGGAATTTAGACTGCTCCTGTAAACGGCTTTTATTACTTGACAGAAAGGATCGGTGAACTACATGGCTGTCAGCTATAAAAGACTTTGGAAACTGCTGATTGACAAAGACATGAAGAAAAAGGATTTAGCTGAGTTGGCAAATCTCAGCACCTACACGATCAACAAACTGAACCGTGGTGACAACGTGAACTCAGATACGCTTGCAAAAATCTGCTGTGCGTTGGGATGTACATTCGATGATATTATGGAAGTTGTTCCCGATGAAACTAAGAAAGGAGTAAGCGTCGATGTCTAACTTATCTCAAATTAAGAGAGAGCGCATGATGGCGTTTCTCCAGAAAATCAAAGATGAGCATCGTGATGACGACGAAATGCTGATCGCCCTGGGCGAGATCGAGAGCGAACTGAATGCAAAGAAGTATGGTCTGGTCTGGGAGCAGCACGAGGAAGCTGTTGATGTTATGATGCAGGATCACATTCCTGTGTTCACGGAGGTTGCCGAAAAAGAAATCGTTGCAGCTCCGGGCGAAGGATTCAACTTCATTCTTGAGGGTGACAATCTTCATTCCCTTCGTTTGCTGGAAAAAACACATAGTCAAAGAATTGATATTATTTACATAGATCCGCCATACAACCGAGGTGGTAATGATTTTAGATACGATGACACATTCGTAGAGAAGCAGGACGGATTCAAACACAGTAAGTGGCTTTCATTTATGGAATCTCGCTTGAAAATTGCCTGGAGACTGCTCAAAGATGACGGTGTTATCTTCATCTCTATCGATGATTTTGAAATGGGCGCATTGAGAATGCTTTGCGACGATTTGTTTGGAGAAGCATCATTCTTGTGCAATATCGTTTGGCAAAAAAGGTATTCCAGAGAGAATAGAGAAGCAATTGGTGATGCACACGAGTACATCCTCGTGTATGCGAAAGACAAAGTCAAGTTCAAGGAGAATAGGCATCTTGTTCCTATGAGTGAGGAACAAGCAAAGGTTTATAAAAATCCGAATAATGATCCTAAAGGACGCTGGAGAGCTGTTCCGATGACCGCACAAGGATACAGGCCGAATCAGATGTATCCGATAGTAGATCCCAAGGGTGGAGTTCATTATCCACCAGAAGGACGTTGCTGGAGTACAATTGAGCCTGAGTTTCAGAAGTTACTTGCCCAAGGTCGAATCTATTTTGGAAAGAATAACGATTCCCAACCTAATACAATTCGTTATTTGTCTGAGGTAGAAGGTGTTGTTCCTTGGACTTGGTGGAATAACGAAGATGTAGGACATACTGATGAAGCGAAAAAAGAACTATACGCTATCCTTGGAAAAACAAATAATTTTGAAACCCCAAAACCCGTTCGTTTGATTAAACGCATTCTGGAAATTGCATCGAATCCTGATTCTCTCATCCTTGATTTCTTTGCAGGATCAGGAACTACTGGTCAAGCAGTTATGGAGATGAATAAGCAAGACGGTGGTCACAGAGAATTTATTCTCTGTACCAATAACGAAGCAAATATTTGCGAAGAAGTTACTTTCGAGCGCATCCGTCGTGTAATAGCAGGATATGGAAAGCAAGCAGGTCTGCCTGCAAATGTAAAATACTATCGCACAGATTTCGTTTCCAAGGATGAAGAATATCTGTCCGATGCTTTGCTTGAGCATATTGTAGAAATGATTCAGCTTGAGCATGGTGTGAAGATTGATGGAAGTCAGTATCTGATGGTGATGAGTGATGATGAAGCTGACGAGCTGCAGGCGCATTGGAGAGAATACGATGATGTAAAAGCTCTGTACGTTTCCAGAAATGTCCTGTTCACTACCGAGCAGAATCGCCTTTTTGCAAACACCGAGATTCACATCATTCCAGACTATTACTTTAACTTTGAACTAAAGGAGGTGGGCGAAACATGGTAAATGGTATTGCAATCGACCTTTTCGATTTTCAGGAAAAGGCAGTTATCAAGCTATTGGATATTGTAACCGATAGCAGATCCAAGCAGACAATCACCGTGAAGTCTCCCACCGGCTCCGGTAAGACGATTATTCTCATCGACTTTGTTGAGGAGTATCTGACCAAGATCAATAGCCAAACAGCGTTCATCTGGCTTTGTCCCGGTAAGGGCGATTTGGAAGAACAGAGCAGACAGAAAATGCGTAAGTTTGCTCCCCATCGTCACACTCAGAATTTGTTTGATTCCTTGCAAAATGGCTTTGAAGCGGAAAGCACGACCTTTATTAACTGGGAGCTTGTTACCAAGAAAGGCAACACTTCCATTCGTGATAGTGAGAGAAAGAATCTTTTTGATCGAATTGCAGATGCACACCGTGCCGGTATTGCGTTTATCGTTATCATTGACGAGGAACATTCCAATAATACAGCCAAAGCAAAGACGATTATTGATGCGTTCTCCGCAAAGAATATCATCCGTGTCAGCGCCACAGCTATCGAAAACAAACGATACGAATATTTTGAAATTGATGAAGTGGATGTTATCGGAGAAGGTTTGATTACCAAGGCACTTTACGTCAACGAAGGTTTGACTGATGGCATGGAAGTCGCTGACGATTATGACTGTTTGCTCGATCTTGCTGATAGTAAGAGAAAGGAAATTGCCGCACGATACAAGGAACTTGGCAAAGCAATCCGTCCCCTCGTTCTTATTCAATTCCCGAACGGACAACCTGAGACTATCCGTGCCGTAGAAAAGAAGTTGGAGAGCATGGGTTATACCTATGACAACGGCATGGTTAGCATCTGGATGAGCGAGGACAAGCGAGATCTTCCTGATAATCTGACCGAGAATGATGCCGCTCCGGTGTTCCTCCTGATGAAGCAGGCTATCAGCACCGGCTGGGACTGCCCTCGTGCTAAAATTCTTGTGAAGTTGCGTGAAGGTATGAGCGAGAGCTTCGAGATTCAGACTATCGGACGTATTCGTCGTATGCCAGAAGCAACACATTACGAGGATGATCTGCTGGACTTCTGCTATGTTTATACATTCGATGAGAAGTACAAAGCAGGTCTGCTGTCCAGCATTGACAAGGCTTATGAAACACGGCGCCTGTTCCTGAAGGATAAGTGCAAGACCTTCACCATCGAAAAGCAGGTTCGAGACCTGGACTTCGACGGCCTGGGTGAACGAGAAGTACTGGTGAAAATCTACGAAGCTCTGGTTAAGAAATACAATCTGGGTTCTGATAAGAAGATGAACAAGAGGCTTCTTGCCGATGCCGGTTATGTATTCGGTACGGATATTCATGGACAAGCACTTCAGGGCGAGTTCGTAAGAACATCGGCTCTGGCAGATAGCCAAAGCTATATTACGACCCATAAGAGAGTGGATACCCATAAGCATGGTATCCAGCTGATGCACAGCATTGATGCTATCAAGTCCTCTATTGGCATGGCACAGAACAAGGTAAAAACTATCCTGGAGCGTTTATTCCGTAAGGGTGGCAATCCAACACGGAAAATAATTGCCTTGGAGACTGCGGAGTTCTATGCCTTTGTCATCAACAATCAGCATAAGCTGAAAGAAGAATTTCGTGCGGTAACGGCGCAGATGGCTGTTCAGATAACCATGACATTACAGCCAAAAAAGAGTCCTTTCTGCATTCCTGAACAGGATTTCTTCAAATATGATCCTGGCGTCAAGAACGAAGTGGAGTATCTTTCTAACGCTTATCATGAATATACATCTGGCTTTGCAACCAGTGTTGTCCGAAGCACCTGTGAAATGCTGTTCGAGCAGTATTGTGAAGGCCGTAATGATATTGAATGGGTCTACAAGAACGGTGATACTGGTCAGCAGTATTTCTCTATCGTGTATATTGATGGTATTCAGAAACAGTGGCTGTTTTATGCCGACTACATTGTGATGAAGAAGGATGGAACCATCTGGATCATCGAAACCAAGGGCGGCGAGACCAAAGGCAAAAATAAGAACATTGACGATCAGATTGAGAACAAGTTCAATGCGTTCAAGGCTTATGCCGCAGGCAAAAATCTTTGCTGGGGATTTGTTCGTGACAAGGATAATCAGCTGTATATAAACAATACGGAATTTGCAATGGACATGGCCGATGAACATTGGGTTCCTCTTGTAGAGAAATTCTAAATAATAGGTCAAAAGGAGGGCTTGGGACTATGGAAAACAGAATATTTCTTTGCATAGATCTCAAGTCCTTCTATGCTTCTGTGGAATGTATCGAGCGTGGGCTTGACCCCATGACCACAAATTTGCTTGTGGCAGATGCTTCCCGAACAGAAAAGACCATCTGCCTTGCAGTCTCGCCCTCTTTGAAAGCCTATGGTATTTCAGGCCGTGCCAGACTGTTTGAAGCAGTTCAGCAGGTCAAAAAAGCAAATGCAGAGCGTTTGAAAAAAGCACCGGGACATAAGTTTACCGGAGCATCAAGTAATGCAATAGAGCTGGCTGCCCATCCGGAATTGGAGCTGTCCTATATTACTGCGGTTCCGAGAATGGCTCATTATATGGAGCATAGCACAAGAATTTATAATATCTACCTCAAGTATATCGCTCCAGAGGACATCCATGTTTACTCCATTGACGAGGTGTTTATTGACCTCACCCACTATCTATCTTCTTCTGGTTTGAATGCTCGTGAATTTGCAAAACGGATGATTCAGGATGTTTTGGAAACGACCGGCATAACTGCAACAGCCGGTATTGGTACAAATATGTACCTTGCTAAAGTTGCTATGGACATCGTTGCAAAGCATATTCCGGCAGATGAAAACGGTGTTCGTATAGCCGAACTGGATGAAATGAGCTATCGCCGTCAACTGTGGAATCACCGTCCCCTCACCGACTTTTGGAGAGTTGGCCGGGGATACGCAAAGAAACTTGAAGAAGTTGGTTTGTTTACGATGGGCGATATTGCCCGCTGTTCCGTGGGAAAATCGAACGAATATTACAATGAGGATTTGCTTTACAAGTTATTCGGCATCAATGCCGAACTGCTGATAGATCATGCCTGGGGATGGGAGCCATGCACGATTGCGGAAGTGAAGCAATATAAGCCTGAAAATAATAGCGTCGGCTCCGGACAGGTGCTGCATTGCCCCTATGACTTTGAAAAAGCAAGACTGGTTGTTCGAGAGATGATTGATCTTCTTGTGCTGGATTTGGTGGACAAGGGATTGGTTACTGACCAGATTGTGTTGACAGTTGGCTATGATATTGAAAATCTGTCTGACCCTGTGCGCCGTAAGGCATACAAAGGGCAAATAACTACTGACCGTTATGGGCGGCAAGTGCCAAAACACGCACATGGAACTGCCAATATCGGCAGATATACTTCCTCTACCCGCTTGGTAACAGATGCAGTTTTGGAACTATATGACCGGATTGTAGATAAATCTCTTTTGGTACGCAGACTCAACATATCTGCAAATCATGTGATTTGTGAAGCGGATGTGCCGAAAGAAAACAAAGTAGAGCAGCTGGACTTATTCACTGATTATGCCGCTTTAGAGAAGGAAAAAGAGAAAGAAGATGCTGCGCTGGAGCGTGAAAAGAAAGTGCAACAGGCAGTATTGACGATAAAGAAAAAATTTGGAAAGAACGCCATTTTGAAGGGAATGAATCTTCAGGAAGGTGCAACCGCTAAAGGCCGCAATGCACAGATTGGCGGTCACAAAGCATAGCGAAAAGAGGGATACGATGTACGATATTGAAAAGGCAAAGCAATACGCATGGGAACAGGCCGACTGGATTGCTCACAGCAATGGATACTTTCTGATGAAAGACTGTGTTTTCTTTTATCACAAGGGGAACGTAGTTTTTGACCCTTGGAATGATGTGGACGGAAACGCTGTTGATGATCCTTTCTTCTTCTATGGCAAAGATAAGATGGACGAGTTTTGCAGACGTATTCTTGCGAAAAAAGAAGGTTCAACTCCGTCCAGTATGGTTTCTGTCGATAGCAAGATTCTTGACTTTTTGAAGATGCTCTACTTTGGCGTAACGGATAACCCCTTTGAAGCTGCCAGCAGAAGCGCATATACGGATATGTGCAGAACGATTCGATTTAATGGCAAGGATGGGGATATGTTGAGAAAAGCGGTAGATGCGCTTTTGGAAGAAAGAATCCCTGTGCTTGCTGCCGTGAATGATGCTGAGGATTTTACAAAATGGCACCACTCCATTTGCGAAGAAATTGTTTCGATGTATGAATCGGAAGGAATCGAGTTTTATATTGGACAAGCGCAGAAATGGGTCAATATGACTTTGAAATACTTGTATGTGTTGGTTCCTGATGTTGTGGAACCGTTTTACCGTTTTTTACATATTCCGCTGGACAACTACATCATCGACATTGCGAAGAAGCAGTATGGCATCCCTTCTCTGCCCTGCGCATGGAGCAGAATATCGGATTACCAGGATTATCTTGATTATGAAGAAATGCTGATGGAAGTGATTGATGAGGTGCCTTTGGATTGGGAGTTTGCAAAATGGGTTGAATCGGCTCGCAAGCAGAAAGTCGAGAAAAGCAGATAGTTTTCAGGAGGTGTGCTATGCAGATACATTACTTTCAGCGATACCATTCAAAAGAAAATGTGGATACATCCAACACCATGTTGATGCTTTCCCGTTTATATAATTACAATGCAGATAAATTCTTCTCTATGTTGAATAGCCTTATTCTCGGAGAAGATGAAAGTCCTGAAATTACATTTGACTTGCAGGTCGCCGGTGACGAAAGCGTTCCGGATGCTGTAATCAGCCAAAAGAGCTTTAAGATCGTTGTCGAGACAAAGCTCTATAATCAGTTCGATAAGCAGCAGCTTGTAAATCATCTGGAGCAGTTTGGCGCAGAGGACATCAAGGTTCTGCTGACTATCGACCCCAGACCAATGAAGCAGCAGTTATTTGATGAAATGACTGTTGAACTGAAAAAGTATAACAGCGAAAACATGGAGCGCCTGATCCACCCGATTAAGCACGTTAATCTGACTTTTGAACAGCTTGTGGAGGCGATGGAAGATATTATTGATGACAGAGACACGGAGATTATTTCTGTGCTGGATGATTTCAAAAAATATTGTTTTGATGAAAAGCTGATACCGGATGGTCATAAGTGGATGCGAGCGATTGTAGCAGGAACAACGTTCCAGGACAACATGGATTTGAATTTATTCTACGATCAGGAATCCCGAAAGTTTTCAGAGCATGGATATATTGGACTCTACAAAGATAAGAGCATCCGTGCGGTCGGCAAGCTGAAAAAGACCATTATTGCGGTTGAAGTTGAGGGAAAAATGACATACTGGTCAGAAAGCGGCGAAGCGCCAACGCCAGATGAGATTTGCCGCATTAACGAAGCAATCCACCGTGCAGAGGACTACGGCTATAACCTCCGCACGATCAGTCACAGATACTTTATGGTCGAGAAGTTCTACCCGATTGACTTTAGAAAAAGCAGCAAGAATCCCATTCAGAAAAGCAAGTTCTTCAACCTTGCGGATATGTTTGGGTACAAAACGATGCCTGATACCGTAAATATTGCAGCTGATCTAAACGGCAGAACCTGGGAGGAGTTTTAATTGTTTTCAGGAGGTGACTGCAATGGAATATTTGAAGCAAGTCCATGATTTCGCCATAAAATGGGCTGATAAATTCAGAGATCAAAAAATCAACTACATAGAGCTTGTCGATCATTACATGGCTGATGACTGTGAATCGCTTGGGTTTCAAATGGATTGCGGTCACGCATTTTCGGAGAAGTACGGGAATGCTGCGAGCAAATACGACGAATTGAATCGAGTGATTGACGAGATAACAGACATCAGTTTGCTTGGCTCTGCAATCTACTCACAATGGCGATACTTCAACCATTGGGCGTATGATGCCGCTTCCATTTTGGAGTTCGAGAATCGTTCCTGGTTTATTTTGGCACTGAGTCGTCTGGCGGTGCTTTCCGGTGAGAACCCTTTTATATTCACCGGTGAGTTGAAGAAAATTCGTATTGTTTCTAATCGCCTTGGCTATGGCCCCTGCCCGGAACCGGATGAAGAAGTCGAGCAGCACATTTCTATCAATTCGGAAGGTCGGGTGTGGTTTTCAGCGTATGTGTTTGGGCAGCGCCGTGATGGGCATTATGAAAAGTCCAGAACACAAAACCTGAAAGTTGATAAAGCTGTTGCAGAAAGAATTATGTCCGCATTTTCAGCATATTTCAGCAACGAATATACAGAGGTATTTGCAACAGACATCGGTGACTGGAGTATGGAACTTACGAATACGGAGGGCAAGACCTATAAATTTCGTGGTTCTTTGTGTTCTGAGTTTGTAGTTCAAGGTGTTGACCTTTCAGATTTACTTCGTCAAAGTTTGGATATGCCTGATTTGTATGTCTTTGATGGAAACAACAAGCCAGACATTGTGAATCGGATTGAAGTGTTCTATCACCGCATCACTAAGATAAAACCGAAGGAACCAATCTCGGAGCATACGGAATATGCTGTCTGGGATTACACAGAATCTTTGATCGTAGACAGAAACAGCGAAAGCATTGAACACATCCAGAATATCGGCACAGGTTGTTCTGTCACTCGCAGGTACAAAGTAGAAGGCGGTATTGAGAGCCTGCTCGATGATTTGGATATAGACATCCTGTTTGAACATATTGAAGGAAATCCACCTGATGTAGTTGAAAATCCACTTGAAAGCAAAGACTACACCATCAAGGTGGTCACAAAAAAGGGTGTTGAAAAAGTAATCCAAGGAACCTACGATAAGAAAGGTTTACCGGATGATTGGGCTGAGTTCATGGAGTCGGTGTTTGATTTCATTACCTTCTACGGCTGGGGCGAAATTATGAACCCATCCGTCTACGGAAAGGTGCGGCGGTGTGGCAACGACATCATCTATTGCAGCGTAACCTTTGACGATGGATACAAGAGCTATTATTACATAGCCGATGACGACTCAATCGAGGTTGGTGATTATGTGATTGTTCCTGCCGGTAAAGACAACCATGAAGCTGTTGTTGAAGTGGTGAAGAAAGAATATTTTGCGGCGGACGAAGTGCCGCTGCCGATGGAAAAGACAAAGCATATTATCCGGAAATGTACGGAGGATGACTTTGAATTACCTGACAAATGATGCAAATTGAAGTTATGAGGGCAAAAGTATGAATCGTATTATACAACTGATTCCTCTTAAAGATTGTGATATCAATAGTAAAGTTGTCACATTATGACTTGGAGTAAATAGGAAAAATTGACGGAGGGAAAAATAATGTATATTTTAAGCGGGGTGCTCAATATTATTGCAGCGATTCTGTTTGCATGGTGGTCTTTTGGAGTAATAAACAATATTCTCCTTCTGATCCCATCTATACTGTTTTTTGTGGTTGGATGCTCTTGTATTGCCAAGGCTGTTAAAAAGCAGTAATGAAAATCGGGATGTAGAATTACAGGAGTAAAGTCAATGAAAATATATAAAAAATTATTACGGCATGGCATTAGTCTTGCGCCGATTGGAATTGAAACAAGGAACGATGAGATATTATACTTTTGCACACCAAAGGGAGCTTCTATCATTGGCTGGGCTGGAGTAGACGGTATCCACTACTGCTTCATTCGTGGTTTCGGGGAAATGGTTTTTGCGGTCAGCCCCATGAATATTGCCCCTGATTTTGTTCACCCTCTGGCAGAGAACTTTACGGACTTTCTGCGTTTGCTGCTGGCGTGTGGAGATGCTGCCGTTTTGGAACAGGCATGGATGTGGGATAAAACTCAGTTTGAGACTTTTTTGAAGGAGAATCCTGCAACCGAACAACAGAAGAAAACTCTCTCCGAGATTGCCGAAAAGATGAGTTTGACGGCTATGGAGCAGCCGTGGGAATATATCAAATCACTGCAATCGTCCTTTGATTACAGTAAGATCACATACACGGAAGAGTATTACGACATAGATATGAACCCGGCTGCGGAACCCATTGTCCCAGAATGGAAGGTCTATTTTGAAGGCAACTTCTGGGGACATCAGGGAAAGGATCACGCCGGAAAGGAGATTCCCGTTGGAAAGCAGTTTGAGTGGGCGGGACACCATTGGTTGATTCCTACAGCTTACTCATGCAGCAAGGGCTTGGTGATTGATTTCTGTATGCGTGTTGAGCCAGATGAAATCCGTGCTTTCATGAGAAGGTGGAAGCTCACTTATGAGAATGACTCATTTGAAAACTTTACACAGGAGCAGCAGATGGAACTGGAACTGGACAATCCTCTGTGTCTTCATTTCAATCCACGACTGGATCTGAATGGGCATGAGCTGCGGGCATCTCACGGCTGTGCTGTGACATATAATCCCTGTCTGCCGGATGGAATGGGCATTGAGTTGGAAGCAAAATGGGCTGTGGAGCATTATAGCCTGGACACATCATATGGATGGGTCATTTGCAGAGATGCCTTTCCGTGGGTGAGCAAGCGCCGACCGGAAATAAGGACGCTTTCTCTGATCATGGAACAACAACTGGTTTCTGTCCCCGGCCTGCATTTCACGGTGAAAGCGCCCGGCGATTCTTTCCATTTTGTCCATCCTGCGAACGGGACAGAATACACGCTCACCGTACAGGAATTGGAGCAACAGACTTTGCAGACGAACAGCTTTGGCTCTGGTCGCTGGATTTATCCGACGCATTTCGTCGAAATGCGCTACATGCTTTCACCGGAAGCATCAGAGCGAATTACAGTCAGCGATTGTGATGATAGCGACAAACCGCTTGAAATCATGCCCGACCATGATTCGTTTGCACCCTCTGCAAGCAGCAATGCCGCCTGTATTGGGATCATCGGCGGAGCAGATGGACCAACAGCGGTTGTATTTGGAGCAAGTTCACAAGGAAAGCTCTGTACTGCTTGTTCTGCATTGCATTTTGAACCTGTGCAGCATGACATTGAGTGGCGTATTACATTTCATGAAAAAAGATTTGCTGATTTTATCTGTACACTAATTTAGAAGTGAATCATGACAAAACAGAAAATCGGAATTTGGTGGAGGTGTTGAATTTGGATATTGAAGGAACAAAATCGTATTATGAGCAGATAAGCAATCATGACTTATGCGGCTGTGCATATTGTCAAAACTATGTCCGTGAAATCAAAGTCACCTATCCGGAAATTGCTGAATATCTTTTTTCGTTAGGAGTTGATATAGAAAAACCGTTTGAAACAATGCCTCTTGAACCAGATGAAACAGGGTATATCGAGTATATATCTGCCCAATATATCGTTTGTGGAGAGCCTGATGATTTTGTCAAAACAGCCATAGGTTCTGTAAATGTGGATGTCGCTGGTGCTCATCCGTCAACACAGATAAATGAAGCTCATTTCGTTATTGAAATATACCCTGTTCGGTTGAAGTGGGTGATGTAGATAAATTCTGTTTTTTGAGATCAAAAAAGAAGTTGTCAAACATGAGGAGGTGCGGAGTGAACAAATCAAACGACAACCACAAATATGATGATATAATCAATCTACCACATCATACTTCACCCACAAGGTCACGTATGGCGATGATTGACCGTGCGGCTCAATTCTCTCCGTTTGCTGCTCTGACTGGATATGATGCAGCGGTCAAGGAAACAGCCAGACTGACCGAGGATCGGGTCGAGTTGGATGAGTATCAGAAATCAGCTCTGAATGATCGGCTTCAGATCTTGCAGGAAAGGCTGTCGAATACTCCGGTAATCTCCATTACGTATTTTGTCCCGGATGAAAGAAAGTCTGGTGGTGCATATTGTACGGAAACAGGAATCATCAAAAAAATAGACTATTATGAACGTGCCGTCATTATGCGAAGCGGCACACACATCTCAATCGACGAAATAATTGGTATCGAAGGAGACTTATTCAATCAGTTAGATGGAAACATAATATAGAAAGAGAAGCAGTTAATAAGGAAGTCCACAAAACCGGTCTGATATATCGGTGCGTGGACTTCCTTTTTTTGAGACAATCAGTGACCATACAATTAAATTTATTCTGCCGGAATTTGTCTGTATAGGCATTATCGCTCTATACAAAATCGACATTTAGGCAATTAGCCCATAGAATAAAAACCACAGACTCGGATGGGAGGTGATCGGAGCGATGGACGTAAATGAAGTGGATTATATCAAAATTGGGCAGCGTATCAGAGCAGCTCGATTGAAATTGGGCTGGCAGCAGGCAGAGGTTGCTTTTCGTGCAGGACTGACTACTTCTCATATGAGCCATATCGAAACGGGACAAACCAAAGTGGCTCTACCGACTATCGTAAAGATTGCTAATACATTGTCTGTTTCTGTCGATGAATTGTTGTGTGATAGTCTGGAACAGGTGAAGCCTGTCTACGACAAGAAAATTGCAGAGGAACTGGCAGATTGCGATGCCGCAGAGCTGCAAGCAATGCTGGAGATTATACATACAACAAAGACTGTGATTCGCAAGAATCGAAAAGTCACCTATGCACCTTAATAACAAAGGCATCTTGGAATTACTGCTTCTGAGCAAGACACACCAGCTAACCTGTACAAACAGGTCAACTCCTGTGAATGCCCATTGAGTATATCAGGAATAACTGAATACAGATTGCATTTCATATAGCAAGTTGTCTTGACTGCCGGTATCAAACTGATATGACAGCCAAAACCCAAAAACAGATTAAGCAAGCCGCAGAGCTGTCATGATCCTTAATGGGTCAGTGGTGCTTTGCGGCTTTTTCTATATTCAGCATAAGGAGGGATTCGTTATGGAACAAAACAGAAACTGTGGGAATAACGGATTTGAAATGTATAATATCGGAGACAGGTGTGAGTACGTTCAATATGCAATAGAGATTGAGCGTACTCTACATAATATGCAGAAGGAATTAAACACCTGCATTGACCCCAGAAAAGCAGCCATGCTTATCATGCGTGTCGCAACAGAGTTTTACGATGCAGACTGGTGCGGCATTCTTGATGTGGATATGGAGATTGGTGTCTGGACACCGATCTGGTGGTATGATAGAGAATTTGGAGAAATGGCGCAGACCAAGTTTGAAGAATTTGAACTGTCAGAGAAATACGGGCGCTGGATACAATGCTTAAGAGATCATGAGCCAATCATTGTCCCTGATGTTGAATCCATCAAAGAAGAAATGCCGGATGAATATATGCTTTACCATAGGCTGGATGCCAATGCGGTTATGGCGATTCCTTTTTGGAAAGGGCCGACTGGTTTCCTCACTCTGAGAAACGCAAAGAGGTATAAGAATCAAACCGGTTTTCTGCGAATGCTGAACTATGCTGTTATTTCTTCGCTGAACGAATACTTCCTGCTGGAAACGAGAAAACTAACCATCATTTCTCCGAGAATCACAAATGCCACCGATGTTTATATCAGTTTATTTGGGGAACTCAAAATTACGACAGAAAAAGGTGTCCTGACGGAGCGGGAGCTGAAATCGCCTAAGATAGCGAGACTTCTGGTGTATCTGCTTTTGAAAGGGAAAATGACAGCTTCCCCACGGGAAATTGCTTCGGCAATCTGGCCGGGTGAAGATATTGAAGCTGCGGTTAAAAATATAAAGGGCCTGGTCTACCGCTTCAGGCAGACATTTGAACTGTTATCCGATCACCGCCTGATTGAGTCTACTCCGACGGGTTATCAGATCAATCCCCGGTTGAATGTGTATACAGACTTTCAGCTGTTTGAGAAAAAGTGGAGTATTGCGATGAAGGCAACCGATCAGAAAGAAAAAATTGAGTTTCTGAAAAAAGCAATAGATTTGTATCAGGGACCGTTATTCTGTTCTGCACGGGATGAGCACTGGATTATGTCCAAAGTGGTAGCTTTTGAGTACCGTTATCTGGGCGCTGTATGTGAACTGATGAAAACGCTTGATCTGGGACGTGATTACGTTTGTATCCAGCACTATGCATCTAAGGTGCTTCTGATTGCACCAGGCAGTATTGACGGCTACTATTGGATGATTTACGCAATGTTTCAGTTGGATCATCCAGAGATGGCACGGGGAGAGCTGCGGATGGCACAGCGCAATCTCTTAGAGGAGGAATACGACGAGCTGATTGAAAGATTGAAAGAGGCGGGTTTTTCTCGGTGTTATGGCATAACACCGGCGTAACACCAATAAAAACCATCATAACACCCGATTTTTCCCATAACACCATCATAACACCGTCAAAACACCGATACGAACCGGCATAACACCGGTCATAACACCCTCGCCAGTTATGTTTTCAGGGCAAGAGCAAAATTGCCTAAGAAAATGTAACTGGCGGGGGTATTTTTTTGAATCATAAACAGCGCAATGGCGCACCTGTTCTTGCAAGACGTTGTGAGAACGGGTGCGCTTCTTTTATTTCAGGGGATATTCCCCGCAACCGTTCTCCTCCCGGCTTCTTGGATTTTTCATTTTCAAAATTTCAAGAAATCGGAGGAAACGATATGTATTACGACCAGAAAGAAAGCGGAAAAAGAATTGCCGCACTTAGAAAAGAAAAAGGAATGACACAGGAGCAGCTTGCTGAAAAATTGAACATCAGTACAAGTACCCTTGGGAAAATCGAAAGAGGTATTCAGGGATTCTCCATTGATCTGCTGATTGAAATTGGTATCTTCTTTGGTATTTCAACTGACTACATACTTATTGGCTGCGAGATTCGCAATTATGAAGCTGCAAAGGAATTGGATTCCGTTATAAATCAGTTGGTTGCTTTGAAGATGAAATTATAAAATCCGCCGTATGGCGGTGGGTATCCGCCGTGAGAGGTCATAAAAAACGAATCGTGAAAACAGTACAATTTAGACACAGCCAAAGAGAAAGGCTGCTTGTTCCTTGAAAACTGAATAGACAATCATCGAATACGTTCCTGCTGTCGGTGCGAAAGCATCAGCCACATCAGCGGTACGCCGTAACGTATCGGAAAGAGAAACAGAACGACTTTTTTCTTATATTGACGCAGTAGTCTCTCATCCGGTGCCAGCGATCAATACCGGCTCGTAAATATTGGGTTGCTACCAATACGGCAACGAAAACAGTCAGGGTTAATGATACTTCTCTACGGAGCTGGCGGAGAACCCGGCAGAGGTTAGATTCCTATGGAGCTGATTCGCAATCAGCCGTTCGATGGTTCCCTGAGGGCAACCGTCCTCTTTCCCAGGGGTGCGTGGCAAATATGGGAAACATAGATTTTGGAATGACTGCCCGATTTATTTCGGGCAGTCGTTTGTTACATACCCAACGAAAGGAGGTCATGGCACATGATGAAAGAAAATTGGGTATATCGCCGTGGCGATATTTATTGCGCTGATCTGGACCCGGTAGTTGGGTCTGAACAAGGTGGCATCAGACCGGTGATTGTAATTCAAAACGATACCGGCAACAGGTATTCTCCCACGCTGATCGTGGCAACGGTCACAACGAAAATCCGCAAGAAGGAGAATATGCCGACCCATCTTTTGATTAGAGACAATCCTGCATTTAAAGAAGCATCTGTTGTGCAGCTGGAGCAAATCCGCACCATTGATAAGCGCAGAATTGATAACTACTTAGGTAAGGTTACGCCCCGTGAAATGGTAGCGATTGAGAAAGCCTTATCCGTCAGCCTTGCAATGGAACAGCTGAAAAAGCGTTCCACAAAACATAAACCGAAGAAAGAAAAGGAGTGAACATAGATGTTTGAAGAAAGAATTGCTGCTATGAATCAGCGTACCGAAGAATCCATTGTAGCCTCCACAGGCCAATTCGATAAGAGAACATATACCGTTGATGAGATTCAGGACATCCTGGGGATCAGCAGAACAAGCGCATATAACCTCGTGAAAAAGAAAGCTTTTCACAGTGTGCGCATCGGCGGCAGCATCAGAATCTCGAAAAAGAGTTTTGATGAGTGGCTGGATCAGCAAATGTGAGATTTGTCAAGTGTGTCGTACAACCCGGCGACAAACTTCAAAATAAATCAAGAGTTCGATAAAATGTAGCCATGACAAGAAAACACATGGCTACATTTTTTACATAGGAGGTTGTGCGATGGCAGAAACAAGAAAACGCACGAGTATGTCTGTCCCTGAAATGGGCAGGATGCTTGGCCTTTGCAAAACTGAGTCTTACTGGCTCATTAAGAAAAATTACTTCAAGACCATTCTTGTCGGCAACACCATGAGGGTGATGATCGACAGTTTTGAGGAATGGTATGCTAACCAGTTCAAATACCAGAAGGTCGATGGAACCCCTCCCGGTGAGGAACTGAAGAAAACTACATATTCTGTAGAGGAGCTTGGTCAGCGCCTTGGGCTGAAAGAAGCAACTGCCTACGAACTGGTTGCCAAAGGGCATTTTGAAATTGTCGAAGCCTTGGGCAAGCGTAGAGTGACCAAGGCGAGCTTTGAAAGATGGTATGCATCCCAGAGCGATTATCGCACGGTAGAGGATCAAAAACTGGATGCAGACATTGTGGCATCCACCTACGGTCTGCCGGAAATGGCAAGAATGCTTGGGGTACATCGTCAGACCATCTACTATATTGTTGCCAATGGCGATTTTGAGCTTATCAAGGTTGGCAGATATAAGCGAGTTACCAAAGAGAGTTTTGAAAAATGGTATCAGAATCAGACCCGCTACAGATTAGTAGCGGAGGATGGACAGGAAAGGAGATGATTACATGGCATCCATCGTTAAGAGAAAAAAGAAGTATTCTGTGGTCTATACATACACCGATGAGAACGGAAATAAGCGTCAGAAATGGGAGACCTTTGACACCAATGCTGAAGCAAAGAAAAGAAAGTTGCAGGTCGAATATGAGCAGGAGTCGGGAACCTTTATTCCACCCTCTGCCAAGACCGTAAACGATCTTCTGGAAGAATATATGTCTATCTACGGCGTGAACACCTGGGCGATGTCTACTTATGAAAGCAGAAAGAGCCTGATTGCCAATTATATTCGTCCGCTTATCGGTGATATGAAACTGGAGGATGTTTCTCCGAGAATTATGGACAAGTATTACAAAGATTTGCTTACTGTAAAAGCTGTGTCTACGAAGTATGTGAAAGCTCGTAACGAGTATCTAACACCGCATACGGTCAGAGAGATTCACAAGGTTCTGCGTAATGCGTTCAATCAGGCGGTGAAGTGGGAATTGATGACCAGAAATCCCGTAGAACACGCTACGCTGCCGAAAGAAGAACATAAGACCAGAGACATCTGGACAGCGGAAGTTCTTCTGAAGGCTCTGGAAGCCTGCGACGATGATATTCTCCGTCTGGCAATCAACCTTGCTTTCTCCTGTTCTCTGCGAATGGGTGAGCTTCTGGGGCTGACCTGGGACTGTGTAGACATTTCTCCTGCGAGTATCGAACTTGGTCAGGCAAGCATCTTCGTTGAAAAGGAGTTGCAGAGAGTAAATCGTG
>ENA-OURQ01001413-OURQ01001413.1-human-gut-metagenome-genome-assembly--contig:-NODE-1413-length-20382-cov-7.987701_pt1 | contig 20382 bp, 22 predicted proteins | sample MGYA00242105_ERZ508999 | MGnify/ENA primary metagenome ERZ508999 (study PRJEB26280, sample SAMEA2338771) | human gut metagenome | biome: human gut; feature: human-associated habitat; material: faeces...
GCTCTGCGATAAATGCTATTTGTGGCGCCTGCGGCACAAATAGCTGTGTGAAAAATCAGATATCAATCTGTATTTTCCACACTATCTCCAATCTGTCAGGTTTATTTTATACAGAATATTCTACCACTCTTTTATCAGTTGGTAAACATCTGCACCCAATAGATTCTGTTGCTGTTGCTCATGCCTACACCAAGCTTACCAAAGCCTGCTTTGACCATATTAGCGTAATGTCCCGGAGAATTGCGCCAGCTCTCAACTACCTGTGCCGGTGTCCTCTGACCCATTGCAATATTCTCTCCGCATGTTCTATAGGTAATTCCGTATAATTTGAATACAGACCAGCAGTCTGTTCCGTCAGGCCTTGTATGTGAAAATACCCCTGTGTTATCCATCTCTATTGCTCTTACCGTTGCTGCCTGACAAAGTGTCATATCAAGCGTAAGCGGTGACACGCCTGCCTCTGCCCTTATATTGTTAACCAGCTCAAGTATCTCGCTGTAATATGCAATATTGGCTGCTGACAGAGCATTTGCCTGTGATACGATATCCTGTGATGAATCCGCAGTTGCCAGTGTTGGTGCCGCAGTTGGTGCTGTAGTTGGTGCTGTAGTTGGAGACGGAACCGGATTTGTAACCGGAACCTGAACTTCCTGTGTCGGCTGTGATACCGGGGCAGATGGCTTTGATATTGGTGTCTGCTCTACCGGTGCTGATGTCTCTTTATCCGGTGCCGGTGCTGATTCCTGCGCAGTCTTAGAATCTGACTGTGCCTGCTTGGCAGAATCTGTTCCCGGATTATCAGTTTCTGTATCGGCAGCAGGATTCTGCTGATTCCGGGATTGAAGCTGTGTGCCATTTTCCTGTGTGCTTCTGCTATCAGGCTGCTTTCCGGCACAGCCCGTAAGTGCGAGCGCCGCTGCGAGAATTGCCGCTGTTATTATCTGCGTTTTTCTATATGTCTTTCTCATATAAGTTCAGTTACCTTTCTTAAACTTTTGTTAATGTATTACCGATTACACTAATTATAATATATGAATAAATTATTCATTACAAGTGACAGATTTTTCAAGTAATCCCACCTTTACTATATTTAGATATTTTTCTAAATAGTTGTTGACTATGCAGCAGGTGTGTAATATTATCTATTTAGAAATATTTCTAAATGCTTAATGTGAAGGGATGTGATAATTTGGCTTTCGCCGACACATTTAAGGCTTTGTCCGACCCTGTACGCCGCGATATCCTGCAGCTTCTAAAGAATGGCAGGCTGTCTGCCGGAGAGATTGCAAGCCACTTTGACATGACGGGTGCAACCATCTCATATCACCTGAACATCCTCAAAAAAGCTGATCTGGTGTGGGAAACAAAAGTCAAAAATTATGTTTATTATGAGCTTAACACCTCAGTAGTTGATGAGATTATGCTATGGCTCAGGAATTTAACAACAAATATGAATGGAGATTAGTGTGAAAATAAGATTGATATCTTATTTTTTACACAGCTATTTGTGCCGCAGGCACCACAAATAGCATCTATCGCAGAGCCAAATCTGACATTTGGCTCGCGATTTCTCCGGCACTTTGTGCCTGCGGAATGGAGATAGTGTGAAAAATAAGATTTTTCACACACAAGATTTGTGCTTGCGCACAAACTAAGGATGCCCTGAAAAACGGGCAAGAATGGAGATTAGTATGCTGAAAAAATATAAATGGACTATGATATCTACAAGTATCATCCTTATCATTCCCGTAATATTCGGGCTGGTTATGTGGAACAGTCTTCCTGACATGATTCCGACACATTTTGATGCTGCCAATAACGTCAATGGCTGGAGCAGCAAAGGAACAGCGGTATTAGGTATCCCTCTGTTCATGCTTGCTATCCAGTGGCTTGTTTTCGTAGTTACAGCATCCGACCCGCGAAGACAGAATATCAGCCCCAGGATCCAGTGCCTTATACTCTGGATTACACCGGCAGTTTCAATTATTGAAGCAATTGTCATCTACGGCACTGCTCTTGGGATTGATATTGATATAACCCTCTTTGTTAATATTCTGCTGGGTATTCTATTCATCGTTCTCGGTAACTACATGCATAAGGTCAAGCAGAACTACAGCATCGGAGTCAAAATAAGCTGGACACTTAACAGCGAAGAAAACTGGAACCGTACCAACCGCATGAGCTCATGGCTTCTTATAATCTGCGGAATTGCATTTATCGCAAATGCATTCTTAAAAACTGCATATATTCCGGCAATCGTGATTGTTCTGTTTCTCGTTGTACCGTTTGCTTATTCTTATTATCTGTACAGAAAAGGTGTATAGGCATTGGTGTAAGGCTGCCCCGCAAGGCAGCCTTTATCTGCTTTATCTACTTTATAACAAACAATCTCTCCTTCAAGAAATATCTTCCGTCCTGCCATAAGCCTCGTTTCCAACGGTACAAGTGTTATTCCGCTGCTTGTCCTTACCTGTATGTTCATATCTGCCTCCCTTTCCTCAGATGCCATCAGACGCCATATGCAAAAGCGTATGCTCTCCGGCAATTCAATCTCTCTCAAGAATCTGCTTATAAAACTCTGTCCTTTCATCGGCATACTGCCTTGCATCAGCCTCTACCTTCTGCTCGTAATATTCGCTGAATCCGCAGCCGTCGTATGTTGATTTATAATTATATAATTCTTTTTTGTATTCCCTGATATCATCAAAATAGGCAAGCCTGCTGGCATCAGCAATGCCTGTGTCAACAAGTTCACTCTGATATTGGTGCATCATCTCATGAAGCAGGGTATTAAGAGTAACATCAAAGTCATCAAGGTAATCTTTATTAATTCTTATAAATCTGTCCTCATGGCTGTAATCACCATAAGCCACTTTTTCCGGCAAATCTGTTTCAAGCTCAGCCAGTTGTATTGATGCCGTGTTCTCAAGCCCAAGCCCCTTCTGTTCATTGGCGTATATTATTCCAAGTGCCTTTAACCTGCCATCGTTGTCATACGAATCGTATTCTTTCACATATTCATAATCAGGCTCAATGACCAGCGTCAGGTCTTCCGGAACAATCTCCGGCTCTTCTTCCTCTTTGACCTCATACACTGCGGTATCATTTTCCTTATTAAGAAAAGGTATATTGCCGTCCTTAAATGCAACTATAAAAAGTGCCAGAACAAGATATGCCATTACTGTAGTCATTGCATTATCCTGCCAGTATTCCTTTATATCCTCTTCTTTATAACTGCCATTGCTGTCTTTTTTTCTCTTATGCACACCTGCTGCCAACCAGATGGCTTCTCCAAGCGCCATAGCTGCGACAATAATATACGAATACCAGCCTATGCGGTCTGCTACTGCTGCAATCATAAACGAAATCAGTGCAGTTGCAAGCTCCCCGGCAGTATCTCTCTTATCCACAATAACTCCTATTACCACTATTGTAATAATCATCGTGGCAGCATATTTAGCTGCCCAGACTGCCGTAAACACATCACTGTCTGCCATCGGAGAAAATGTGCAGTATCCCATAAGCAGCGCAGTCAGTGCAACTACAGCTCCTATGTATTCAGGCAATCTGTTCTTTTCATAGTTTTCCATTGTTATGTCCTCCTTAGATTTATTTTGTAATTATATTAAATCACACTCCCGGACAAAAGCATTTTCATGGATGCAAAAAAAGCATATGGATCTGAGCAATCCATATGCCTTGTGATATTGATATAATTTAATTTTATTCCAGATACTTTTGCAGCTCTTCTACAAGTTTATACATGCATGTAGCAGGCACCATTTTCGAAGGAGAACTCTCTCCTGCATCCAAAAACTCCTTGTGCTGCTTTAATGATCTTCTCATTGCATCCTGCAAAGAACCTTTTTCCATCAGTATATCATATAAATCTTCCCTTGCCTTTGAATATTCTATGTATTGATTGAGCTTTTCGATATACTGTTTTCTGCCATTATCAGAATGATAATCTTCAAAATGCAGCAAAAACCATAATTCTATGCTCTCATTCGACCATGCGGTATCTATGCAGGGATTAGTTCTTGCCTCCGCCTGATATTGAGTATTATCAAAATCATCCAATGGGAAATCATCTTTATCATAAACAAGCCAAAACTTTTTGTAATGCCCCCACTCTCCATTGTCAATCATCCGGTCAACAAACTTAAGCAGTCCGCGGGTATTTCTCCCGGTCCCATATATCTGAATATGTGGCTTTTTTGTTATATCCTTATATCTCTCATTTATTTTATTAACAAAGCCCTTAAGATAAAAAGGCTCTGTTTTGGTTCCCTCACTTACAATCATTGTATATGGCGGCAGTTTACTTTTTGTATTCATCTTACTCTTCTCTGTTGCCATTTTTTCTTTTATCTTTTGTATCTCGCTGTGTTTTTTAGGTTTTAGGCTCAATCACTTACCTCCACTCATTCATCTGTCTAAAATATGGGTCTGCTCCATAGCGTCCCTCGATATATTGTTTACTGTAATTTTCATCATTACGTGGTTTGTTTCCACCGTCTTTGCGGAAATCAACTAAAGAATACAACACTGATTCATCATAACTATTGAGCGCTGAAAACCAGATTTCATCTCTCCTGAACACTTCATTACTCATTGTTGTTAAATCGTGTGATGTAAACAACATCTGTGCAGATCCTTTATTTATTCTCCTGTCAGTAAACAATTCTATTATTCTTCTCAATAATAACGGATGAAGTTTTGCATCCAGCTCGTCAATTGCAAATAAACAATTCTGGTCAATTCCTTTCAATATAACCGGTAATATACTGATAATTTTCCTTGTTCCGCTCGACTCCTCGGAGAGTGTCAATCTTTTTTCAATTCCATTCTCCAGAATATGCCTTGTATATATATCATTAACAGTTCCGTCATCATTGTACTCAACTTCAATACCGCTTATGTCTATTCCCATAGACTGTATTACATTACAGATTCTGGTATTATCATGTTCAATCTGATCCACCAGAATCTGGCGGTCCTTATCCGGTCTGTCAAAATTCATTATTCGGATTTGAAGAAAAAAACTCATCGCCATATCAACTATTTCAATATTCTTAAACATCGAAATATACGATAACAGCGGAAGGCTTTCATTCATGTTCTCAAGATCAACGCCATTCAGTTCATCACAAACATATACTCCATCCTCATCCCGCTCAAAAACCGGCTTTATTTCATCACCTTTCTGAAGATAGAGATTTTCTGTAATAATCGCCTCGTTGTGGCACGAAAGCTCATATCTGTACTTAGAATCCCTTACCCGAAAAAGAATGCTGTAGTTAGTTGGTCTGTTCTTTCCATTATCATCCAGCTTATAATATGTTTCCGCATGTCTGTCCTGTAAGCTGCTCTGTAGCTGTGCTATAGATGCCTCGCCAAGCTGTTCGTTCTTTTTCTTCATGTAAGCTAATTGTATCACCGGACTAAGCACAATATTACGCAAAGAGTTCAGCGCCATGAGGACGCTGCTCTTACCGCCTCCATTAGGTCCATAAATCACTGACACCGGCAATAATTTATCATTATCAACATGTATTAGTGTAGCATCAAATTCATTTATTGGCTTTGCCGTAAAATCCAATATTGCCTTATTCTTATATGAGCGAAAATTATCAAATGCAAATTCATAAATCATATGTCTGCCTCCGTGAGATTTTTTCTCACGCCCATTATATAATATTAAAAAAGGTCTTTCAATATATTGCGAGAAAAAATCTCGCGCATTTTATTACATGCTTCTACACGCCTATATTGCTATACTCCCTCACTCTCCCAATCTCAATCTCCTCCCCGTCATCCAGCACAATAACACCATTATACTCGTCAATCTTCTTTACATTGCCCTCAACCGTCCTGTACTCGCCGCCCTCCTTGCGTGAATCAGGCATAAAATACGTGAGCTTAACGGATACACCGGATGCTTTTTGCAAAAGTCTTTCCTTAGTCAGGTTAAGCTCTCTGTTGATTATCTCCTTAATACTATCGTCAAGCTCAATCCAATGTGATGTCTGCCTTACTGCCTCCTCAAGACATTCCTCATACCCGGTCAGGGCGGCAAACGGTGAGAATTGGGCTGCACGCATGTCACTGCTCATACGCGGATGTGTCATGGATACATGATGCGGAAGGTCTATTATGTCATCATAATTATCACTATAATTATCACTCATGCCCTGTGACCTCCAATCTGCGAATTACGCTGAATCGCCGTTGCTCCCTCCTCGTAATTCATGCCCTTAAGAATCGCATTCCTGCCATATCTTTTCTTAATGTCAAGAACCGCCTGCTGCATGCGGTCATCTTTTTCAATTATATCCTGCATCTTGTCTTCCTGCTTCTTACGCTCATCATAACCGTCAAAGCCCGGCGTATCAAAAAGGCTTAGCTGTTCATATTTTTCTGTTGTATTGCTATGAGCTGATATTCCCGGTTCTGCCGCATTCGGTACCACATGGTTAGCTGTAATATTGATACGTCTTATAAGAAGTCCGGGATTGGTTATACGCTCATACAGCTTAGTTGCAGAATCTATCAGTATTCTTGAGGAGGATGTACACACAGGCAGATTACCGGTACCGTGCGCCGGCTTCGGAATCCTTCTTCCGTACCTGTCAGCAATTACCTCACCATGATAATTGCGCGCGATATCAGCATTACTGAGATTATCTATGTCATATCCTATCGTCAGGACAAGCTGGTCTGTCACAAGCCCTTTGCCTGCGAGGTCAAGTGCAAGCTGATCTGCCATCTCCCTTACCACAAGCCTTGTTCCGGTGTAGTCATACGGGCAGTGCAGCACCTGGCCCGAGCCTATGCTGTTAGACTCAGGTCTGTATGCCTTAATCTGAGCCATTGTACACGGTTCATATCCCCATGCGTGGTCAATGAGAAGCTCTGCATTCACGCCAAACATCTTGTAAAGCAGTTCTTCATTATAAAAATCTCCCGGCCTGCCAACGGAACATCTTGCGATATCTCCCATTGTGCAGATGCCTTTTTCTTCAAGCTTCTTCGCATATCCGCGCCCTACGCGCCAGAAATCCGTAATAGGCCTGTGATTCCAGAGCTTCTTTCTGTACGCCTTTTCATCCAGAAATGCAATCCTTACTCCATGCTCATCCGGTCTGGCATGCTTGGCTTCTATATCCATTGCAATCTTACACAGGTACAGATTCGTCCCTATCCCTGCCGTTGCCGTAATTCCCGTCTGTTCATACACATCCTGTATCATCTTGGAGGCAAGCTCCCGCGCAGTCATCCCATACGTTCCGAGATACGGCGATGCATCTATGAATACCTCATCAATCGAATATACATGAACATCCTCAGGTGCCACGTATTTCATATAAATATTGTAAATGCGTGTGCTGTATTCCATATAAAGTGCCATTCTCGGAGGTGCCGTTATATATCCGACAGCCACATCCGGGTCAGCCGCAATTACCGCTGCATCACTTGAGCTCTCCGACAGCCTGTGTCCTCCTGCGGCAGTGCGTCTCATAGCGTTAACCTCACGCACCTTCTGTACAACCTCAAAAAGGCGCGCCCTCCCCGGAATCCCGTAAGCCTTAAGAGATGGTGACACGGCAAGACAGATTGTCTTCTCCGTTCTTGAAGCGTCTGCAACTACAAGATTCGTTGTAAGAGGGTCAAGCCCCCGCTCCCTGCATTCAACCGAAGCATAGAATGACTTCAGGTCTATTGCTATATAAATATGTTCTTTCATCCGTCCATGCTCCTCTTAACCATAATATTAACTACAATCACGCATTAAGCCGTACATTAAGAATAGCATATCCGGATTCATTTTTCCATATGCAATCGAACAAAAGTTTGCTATTTAATTTCTTTCCGTAAAGCTCCTTATCAATATCAGGGAATATAAATCTCATTTTTCGCCGCATTACAAACTTTATATTGTAGTTTTGAAAACTATGTGTTATTATATCAAGAGACAAATATATCTGTATTAACTAATTGACACATTTATTTATGAAAGGTATTATTACGATGTTTAAGATTTTAACTGACAGTGCATGTGATCTTGATAAGGAATATGTTGTAAAGCATGATGTTGACGTTATTCCTTTATACATTACAACAGACGGACAGAATTACCTGAGGGATGGCGAGGAACTCTATTCAAGAGACCTTTACAAAAGAATGGTTGAGGAGAATATATTCCCCAAGTCATCTCTCCCTTCTGTACAGGATTACGTAGACCATATGATGCCTTATGTTGAGAAGGGCTTACCTGTTATATGTATTACAATCTCTACTTCACTCAGCGGTTCATATAATTCAGCCCAGACTGCACGTGGCCTTGTTCTTGAGGAGCATCCCGATGCTGTTATTACAGTTATGAATTCAACAACCAACACTGTAACACAGGGACTTTTTGTCAACGAAGCCGTAAGAATGAAAGAAGCCGGACTTACATATGAGAATACTGTTGAGAACCTCGAAAAGCTCAAGGAATCTACGAGAATTTTCTTTACAATCGGTTCTCTTGATTATCTGATTAAGAACGGCCGTATCGGTAAGCTTGCACTTCTTATATCAAGCAGGATTAAGATTAAGCCTACAATAATCATGAAGGACAACGAGATCGGTCTTGGCGGAGTAAGTCGTACACGCGCCAAGTCACTTACATCAGTTATCGAAGCTGCCAGGAAGTATTTTAACGAGCCGGGACACAATGTTAAGGATTATAACTTTATCATAGGCTGGGGATATGACCTTGAAGAAGCCGCACAGTTCAAAAAGGAGATTGGTGATGCACTTGGTGTTACTTTCTGCGAGGATATCGGTTCACAAATCGGAGCCGTAACAGTATGCCACACAGGACCTTACGCTCTCGGACTCGGATGTATCCGCAAGTATGAGACAGTTTAACTGCCATCTGATATAATAAAACAGAAGCCGGAAGCATACCATTAATCACACAATGTTTAAATGGTATTTTCCGGCTTATATTTCTATTGATTATTCCTGATTATTCTAAATCTATTCCCAATCACAGCATCTTATTGCGTTTTAACCAGAATGCCACAACAATACAGATAACAATTATCATTACACATATTATCATAAATCCGTTAATATCATTGGCAAACGGCATTCCGGCAACATTCATTCCATACAGTCCCGATATTACCGTAGGGAAAGCCATTACAAGTGTAATTGATGTAAGGTACTTCATCACATTGTTCAGGCGGCTGTTAAGCACTGATGACAGCAGTTCTCTTGTTCCGTTAATAATATCCTTGTAGATGCTTGCCATCTCGATAGCCTGCTGCGTCTCGACTACTACATCCTCAAGAAGCTCAATATCGTCAGGATACTGCTGAAGCCTCTTATAATGTGAAAGTCTCTCAAGTACAACACGGTTGGCGCGAAGTGATGTTGCAAAATATACAAGCGTAGATTCAAGTTCGTGCAGTGCTATAAGGTCAGAATCTTCTGTCTTATCTCCAACATGCTCCTCAATCTCTATTCTCTTCTTATCCATGATTCTCAATTCCGCCTGATACAGCATGGCTGTCCTGAACAGTATCTGATATACAAAACGAAGCTTCTTCTTCGTACTGAAATCCCTTATCTTGCCATCTATAAATGCAGCTATGACGGCATTATGTTCTTCCTTGGAAACAGTCATTATTATGTCCTGTGTAAGAATTATTGCAAGGGGCAGAGTAGTATACACCTCTCTGTCGTGTCTTATCTCTGTTATAGGGACATCGACAAGGATAAGCGTATATCCGTCTTTCAGCTCGATACGCGAACTCTCTTCCTCATCGAGTGATGCCCTGATGTCATCAATATCTATGTCAAGTTCATCCGCCATCTTCTGTGTCTCTGCTACTGTTGGTGCTGACAGGCTTACCCAGACACCTTCGTGTATCTCATGCACCTCATGAAGTATCTGGTCATCGGTTCTATATATGTTAATCATTGTAATCTCCATTCCTGCCGCCTCTCAGGGCATCCCGGTTCTGTGTACCGGCACAGATACCGTGATTGAAAAGCGAATGTACTTGTACTAACGTCTTATTATATTTTAACACCCGTTGTGTAAATTTTCTATCATATATATGTAAATTTTGAAAATGTGTTAATTTTATCTGCAGAATGCCGATATATATTATGATTCCGGTGAAGCACCCGGGCAGCAGCTCAGCATGGATGCGTAACAGTATTGCTATAACCGTATTGCCGCACCGGCAACGTATTTTATTATATGCAAACGGAGGTTTATATTTATTATGCAGATAAGTTCAACATTGGGTCTGTCATCTATCCTTGATTATATGGATAGTGATAATGACAATTCAATAGAATCTGTTCTTACAGCCAACAGCAATTACCGTACTGCAATCCTTAAGCAGAAGCTGTCGGGAATAAGCAGCAGTAGCAGTGATACTGCCAAGGCTATTCTTAACGCCGCTGACTCAGCGTCTTCGTCACTTGACAATCTTCTTAATAACACAAGTGAAGATGCCGTTGCAGATGTGCAGAAGTTTGTTAGCAGCTACAATGCTATGGTTAAGAATATGAACAGCCAAGGAGGCAGGATTAACGTGGCGTACCTTGTAGAGCTCGGCAAGGCTTTTGTAGATAATGAAGGCAAGTTAGCCGCAATCGGAATAACCCGTTCTGAAAACGGACAGCTTGTAGTTGATACGGACAAACTCAAGTCTTCAAGCCTTGATTCCATCAAAGCAGCTTTCTCAGGTGATGACAGCTATGCCTCAAGAATCAGCACAGATCTTGCAAGCATTACCAAGGTTACAACTGCTACTTCCGCAATGAGCGGCACAGCTTACAGCCAGAATTATTCAAGTGCTGCTACAATAAGTGATTCAACACAGTCACTCATGGATTCACTGTTTAATTCAAAGGCTTAGAATATACGCTTTGTCCATTGATATTTTTCCATATCAACATGCCCGTCAACAAATCCCACTCCTTCATCCTTAAGGAGCTCAATCTGGCGGATTTGTCCTCCGAACGCAAATGCCCTGGACACATCACCGTCTTTTGTAACGACTCTGTGGCATGGAATTACACCCGGCTGAGGGTTGGAGTGAAGTGCATACCCCACAACCCTCGACCAGTGTCTGTTGCCGGCGAGCTCAGCTACCTGCCCGTATGTGGCAACATACCCACGTGGAATCTGTTTTACTACTTCATATATCTTTTCAAACGTATTCATATTAATATTCAATTCCTATTAAATGCTATTTGAGGAATCCGTTGATAATTGCTGCCTCAGCCTCCGACTCTGTAAGTCCGAGTGTACGCAGCTTAAGAATCTGCTCTCCCGCAATCTTGCCAATCGCTGCTTCATGTATAAGTGCGGCATCCTCATTAGCCGCCGTAAGTGCAGGCTGTGCAGTTACCTTACCATGGTCTGTTATTATGGCATCACATTCGGAATGTCCCGAGCACTTTGCATTACCAACGATATTAGAGTGATATTCCTGATATGACTCACCTCTGGCAACAGAACGTGATACAAGATTAACGCTTGAGCCGTCACCATTAAGCACTACGTCAAAATTAGTTGTAAGTGTCTCATCTGAATCCGTAAGGAGATGCTCTCTTATTACAAGACTTGATGCTCCTTCGAGTGTAGCCTTTGTATTGCGCAGAGCCGTCTGTACACCGCCAAGCTGTGATGTCTCCATCTCAAGCAATGCCCCGTCTGCAAGCCATGCCTCCGTCACCGGATCTATGCTTCTCTTAGCCTTTATAAAACCTGTTCCGACATGCTTCTCAAGATAGAGTACATGTGAATTCTTCTCAAGGAAAAACCTGTGTATTCCGTTATGCCTTGCCGGTTCCCCTGTCTCTGTATGGATTCCGCAGCCTGCAACTATTGTTACATCTGCTCCCTCAGCAATATAGAAATCGTTGTATACAAGATCATCCACGCCCGCCTTCGTTATGCATGCCGGAATATATACTTTCTCGCCGGCAGTTCCCGGAAGGACTCTTATGTTAAGCCCCGGCGCATCCTCTTTAGATTCAATCTTTATATGTTCTGTAGACGCGCGTCCCGCACTTGCGCAGTTCTCACGTATATTAAAGGCAGTCCTGCCATCATCTTTACCATCCCAGTCTGATACTATATTAAGTAAATCTTTTGTTGCCTGTTCCATCTGTAATCCATACCTTTCAGTCAAATGTATTATTGCATCACTGCCCACTACCGCACACACTCAGCCGCATCGCAATTCTCACAGCCCGGCCTTCTTGTGAGCAGGTCTGCCATTATCTGCTCTGAGCTTCCCTGTCTTGCCACACGTCCGCCATCAACTACTATTATCTCATCCGCAATCGAAAGTATTCTCTCCTGATGTGAAATGATTACAAGCGTTCCGTTAAGTGATTTCTTCATATCTGTAAATACATCTATCAGACTCGAAAAGCTCCAAAGGTCGATTCCTGCCTCAGGTTCATCAAACACAGTAACCTTAGTATGTCTGGCAAGCACTGTAGCTATCTCTATACGCTTCATCTCGCCGCCTGACAGGTTGGAATTAAGTTCTCTGTCCAGATAATCAGCAGCACACAGACCGACTTTCTGAAGAACTGTTCCAAGCTCCTTCTCGTCCGGCTTGTGGTCAAATGCCAATGTAAGAATATCCCTTACCGAAAGACCTTTGAATCTTACAGGCTGCTGGAATGCAAAGCTTATTCCAAGCTTAGCCCTCTCCGTCACATCCTTATCTGTGATATCTTCTCCGTCAAGTATAATCCTGCCATCATCAGGCTTCTCTATGCCCGCAATTATCTTAGCGGTTGTCGTCTTGCCGCTTCCGTTAGGTCCTGTTATGACAACAAGTTTGTTATCCGGTATCGTTATGTCTATTCCGTTAAGCACCTGAGGTCCTCCTTCAGGATGCCATTTTATATTCTGTAACTCAAGCATACAAATCCTCATTTCCGCGTATCTTACGCATATTATTATCAACTACATCTGATGTATTACAACAGCGTATTCATCCCCCAGTACATAGTATGGGCAGTCATAATATGAATCCTGCAGAAAGCGTACCATCTCATCCTCATCCAGTTCCACTTCACATGTATAGCATTCGCTTTCTTCATCATATACGAAATTATTACAGCTGTCACAGCTTGATTGTCTTGCCATATTAATCTCCATTCTTAAAACGCATAGTCATAGTATATCATACTTTTCATATATTTATCATCTAATTCTCATTAAAAATATTAAAAGAGCATAAATAAAATACAATAAATATTGTAGCTTTAATTAAGAGATATTATAATAATGGCATAATAAAAGTAAACACTGAAAGGGGTGTTCCTTATGAAGATAATAATAAAGAATTTTAAGACTAACTCCCTGATATCAGGAATTGCCTTCACGCTTCTGGGGCTGCTTCTGGCAATATTCCCGACGGCAGCATCGCAGTTCGTCGGATACATTCTCGGCGCAGTACTTGTTGTGCTCGGAGTAATATCCCTTGTGAGATATTTTTCAACTCTCAGCATGTTTGTGTGGTATCAGGGTGATTTTCTTCTCGGATTATTTGAGACACTTTTTGGTCTGTTTATATTCCTGAATCCCGGAATAGTAATGGCATCAATACCTTTTTTCTTCGGACTTATACTTTTTGTCCATGGTCTTATAGCAATCGGGCCTGCAATCGAGCTTAAGCAGATATATCCCGGCAGCAGCCGCTGGATATTCTCTCTTGTCCTTGCACTTATAAGTGTACTGCTCGGCTTCATAATATTCAGTAATCCTTTCGGCACCGTTGACGTTACATTAAGAATAGTCGGTGCATGCCTTATTTACAGCGGCATAAGTGATTTTATCACATATATCAGAGGACGCAGGGCTGACAAGACAGTCAAACGTAATCCTGACGGATCAATAGACGGATATGTTGACGCAGATTTCAGGGATGTAAAATAAAAACATAACACATCAGGCAAAACAAAAAGCCGGTACAGATATTATCCTGTGATAAATCTCTGCACCGGCTTTTCTGCGCCATCAGCATGCCTGCTGGAATTCCTTAAGTATCTGTCTTGCCTTCGGATTAAGACTCTTAGGAACCTGTATCTGTACTGTGACGTACTGGTCTCCGTGAACGGATTTGTCTTTCATTGATACAATTCCCTTACCCTTAAGCCTTATCTTACTTCCTGACTGTGTTCCTTCGCGGATCTTACACTCAACGTCCCCATACAGTGTGTGAACTCTTGCTTCTCCTCCGAGAGCCGCCGTTGTAAACGGAACATCTACCGTTGTATAGACATCCATTCCTTTCCTCTCATAGCCCGGCTTGTTGAGCACAGTGACGTTAAGATAAAGGTCTCCTGCAGCTCCACCGCCGAATCCGGGATTGCCTTTACCCTTAAGCCTTATACTCTTGCCGGTATCAATTCCTGCCGGTATATGAACCTTAAGTGTCTGCGGACTTCCGCTGCCACCCTGAAGGGTTATCGTCTTGTCACATCCAAAAGCCGCCTCATCAAAGCTTACCGTTATATCAGCATGCGCATCCTCGCCCTTCATTGAATAACCACCTGAAGAGAATCCCCTTCCCGCATATCCTGAATGTTCCTGCCCGTTGAATCCGCCTCCGAACATTCCTCCGAATATATCACCGAATATATCATCCATATCACCGGCATTACCGTTAAAGTGGTACTCCCTGTGCATTCCGCCATTGCCATATCCGAAAGGATTACCGCCCATGCCTGACTTTCTGCGCTCGTAATCTTCTTCTGAGAATCCATTTTCAAAAGCGACATGACCATATTTGTCATACAGCTTTCTCTTCTTCTCATCTCCAAGAACATCATAGGCTTCGGTTACTTCCTTGAATTTTTCCTCTGCCTGCGCATTACCCGCATTCGTATCAGGATGATACTTCTTGGCAAGCTTTCTATATGCTCTCTTAATAGCCGCTTCATCTGCGCTGCGGTCTACTCCGAGTACTTCGTAATAATCACGCTTCATAGCCATGTTCACCTCCAAACTATGTTATCATTGTTCTATATGTTTTATAACACTAATATCATGTTGCGTCAAGCATTTTTGCAAATTATTTTAAAACACAATCAAGTATGCGGCACTTTCACCCGCCAGGACGCACAAAAAAGGCAGATGCTTTTTCATTGCATCTGCCCGGCAAGCCTGCATATTTCTTTCCATCTCTTTGTGCCATAAAACGCCATCATGCATATCATTCCGAATGCAAAACTTACTGCAACACATGCATTAACATATCTTCCATCTATAAAATACGATATAAAATATCCGCATGGTATTCTTACAGCCCACAAAACAAGTATATTAATTATAGTCGGATATCTGACTTCTCCCAGTCCGTTGGCATAACAGATTATTCCGTTGAATATTGCATACATCCACGAAAAAGGCAGTATACAGTGTATATACAGTATGCCGACATCCATTACCGCACGGTCACTTGTAAATATCCTTACTATATACGGACTTAATAAAAATGTTACGATAAGCCCGGACACACATGTTATTGCACCTGACACGAATGGTATGAGTTTTCCTCCCTTACGGAGTCTCGCGTATTCATCCGCTCCCAGATTCTGCCCTGCAAATGTTGTTCCGGCACTTGACATTGACGTAATGGCAACATTGGCAATTCCGTTAACCTTATTACCGACAACACAGCCTGCCATGAATACTGACCCCTGTGCATTTATCAGTCCCTGCATAAGGATATGTCCGATTGAATATATAGAATTGTTAAGTCCAAGCGGAAGACCGACAGACACTATATCCTTCATGACTGACTTGTCTATGCGCCCGGGTCTCAGCCTGAATTCCAGTTCAGGATACTTCTTTTTTATATACCATACACTGAAGAACCATGAACAGAACATGGCAATAGATGTAGCCGCAGCGGCTCCGCCAACATCAAGATGCAGCCCGGCAACAAATATCATATCAAGCACAATATTAACAACACATGATATTACAAGAAATATAAGGGATGAACTGCTGTCACCAAGCCCGCGCAGTATTCCTGCATTTATGTTATATCCGATATTGCCCAGTGTGCCAAGGAACATTATATCTATATATGTAACTGCCAGACTCCATGTATCTTCCGGCACACCCATAAAACGCAGAATAAGCGGACCGATAAAAAATCCCAGAACAGTCAGCGGTATCGCACACATATATACAAATGCAGATGCCGTATTCACTGTTTTCTTAAGGTTCTCCTGATCTTTTGCGCCTGCATACTGCGAGATGAGTATCGATATTCCTGTTCCAAGTCCCAGAAATATACACAGAATCATCTCAACAGGCTGCGCGCTTGTTCCAACAGCCGCCAGTGAAGCTGCGCCACAGAAGTTGCCTATAATAATCGAATCTACGGTATTATAAAGCATCTGCAGCACATTTCCCACACATATCGGCAGTGCAAATAGAAAAACAAGTTTTAAAATCGGTCCCTTGGTCATATCTATTTTTTTTGAACGCATTTGAAACCTCTTTTATATGTTTTATTCAGATGTATATTAATTCCTGTTACTCTCTATCCAGCCCTTGATTACTTCCTTAGGCTGGAAACCTACCGTCTGTGCTACCGGACGTCCGTCCCTGAATATAAAAAGTGCAGGGATGCTCGTAACTCCATACTTTGATGACAGCTCCATATTGGCTTCTGCGTCTGCATTGAAAAATGCCACGCCATCCATCTCATCCGAAAGCTCCTCAAGTACAGGTGCCAGCATATTACATGGTCCACACCATGCTGCCGAAAAATCAACAAGTGCGCATCCACTTGCCTTAACTTCGCTCAAATCGTTATTCCTAATCTTCTTAACCATACTAATCTCCATTCCGCAGGCACAAAGTGCCGGAGGAATCGCGGGCCAAATGTCAGATTTGGCTCTGCGATAGATGCTGTTTGTGGCGCCTGCGGCACAAACAGCTGTATGAAAAATCAGCTATCAGGCTGATTTTTCACACTATCTCCATTCTTATAATAATGTCTTAAGATAGTCCACTGCAGACAATGCAGCCACGTTCCCCTGTCCTGCTGCCTTTATATACTGATATGGCGTGCCTGTTATATCTCCACACGCAAAGCACCCCTTAATGTTCGTACACATTGACATGTCTGTCTCAACGTGTCCGTTCACCATATTAAGTCCCGGAACAAGCCTGTCCGCAGCTATATTATCCCTGAGAACAAATATGCCATCAGCCTGATAACTTCTGCCGGAGCATACAAGTGTGTCTGCTTTCAGTTCTCCTGTAATCTTTTGAGGAATATCATATATGACCTCTATGTTATGATATTTCTCTGGCGCGGCAGCGCCTTGTACGTCATACCCACCTATTCCACAATTCTTATATTCCGCTCCGGTCACAGGGAAATAATACACCTTTTCTGATGTCTCTGCAAGGAATTCAGCTTCTTCCTCTGCTTTTTGTGAATATCCTATAACAGCCACTGTCTTTCCCTTATAAAATAAAGCATCACATGTAGCACAATAGCTTACGCCTCTCCCCAAATAATCATTCTCCCCGGGCAGAGAAGCTCCGGGTATAACCCCGGTTGCCAGTATGACCGCTGATGCCTCGAGAATGCCGCCTGACGTCTGTAATGAAAAATAGTTTCCCATTGAATATACCATATTCACTTTTGTATCTGTAATCTCTATTCCAAGCGACGCAAGCTGCTTATTATACGCATCAGCAAGAGCGTCACCGCTTATATCAGGCAGCCCCGGATAATTCCTGATTGTCCGGGCTTTCCTGATCTTCCGGCTCATCGACTCCGGCCCTATCAGAATAATATTCTTATTACGGACTTTTGCCGTAATTGCGGCTGACACTCCTGCCGGTCCTGTTCCTATTACTGCTATATCGTACCTCATAGTGCTCCTCATATATCCGGAAAACTTATATCCGGGAATCAGAATATTGTTATATGATGCCGGATCTGACATTTTAATCACCCGCATTGCTATATTACTTTTATAATAAAATAACACACTTGTCAAGATTCGGCATATTACAACATATCACTGCCATACAGCATGATATATATCTTAATATCCGTACTTGAAAAGTGTGTCACGCATTATATGATTTTATTCATATCAATATGATTTTAATATTCTTCCGTAACAGCCAGCTTACTTTTTATAAGTTCTTCCCGCTGCTCCTTTTTCTCAGGTTCAACTCTTAATGAGTATATGAAAAATACCATGCCTGCAACAAACAATACAGCTATCATTCCAACGCCCTTACTTACATTGCCCGTCATCTGCGATACAACACTTACAATGGTTGTTCCCATGAATGATGCGCCTTTGCCGCATATATCCATCAGCCCAAAATATTCCCCTGACTGTCCTGCAGGAATTATTTTGGTGAAGTAAGAACGTGAAAGTGCCTGTATCCCTCCCTGAAACATTCCAACAACTATCGCAAGTATCCAGAATTGAGCCTGTGTATGTAAAAACATTGCGAATACAGCAATGCCAAAATATGCAGTAATGCATACAATTATAAGCCTCTCTGATTTTATCTTCTGAGACAGTCTGCCAAATGCGATAGAGCATGGAAATGCTACTATCTGTGTGACAAGCAGTGCCATCAGAAGTCCGGTGCTGTCAAACCCCAGCGCCTGTCCGTATGCTGTAGCCATATCTATTATTGTATACACGCCATCAATATAGAAGAAAAATGCAAGCAGAAACACGAATACTTTTTTATTCTGTTTTACATTTTTAAATGTATTCCCAAGTCTTGCAAAACTGTCTTTTACCGCATTCTTCTTTTTCTCAGCATAATATTTCTGCCTATAGGTCTTAAGCAGCGGAATTGTCATTGCAATCCACCATACAGCTGTTACTGCAAATGTAACCGTCATTGCAGTTTCCATTGATATGCCTATTCTTCCTGCGCCAAGCACAAGTACAAGACACGCTGCAAACGGAATGCAGCTTCCTATATACCCCCATGCAAATCCATGTGATGACACATTGTCCATTCTTTCATCAACAGTTATATCAGTAAGCATTGAGTCATAAAATATAAGGCTGCATGAGAAACCCGTCTTTGCAATAATGTAAATAATAATAAACATCACCCATTGTCTTGCCAGCCCAAGGCATATGCAGCCTGCTGCACCGGCAAGCATTGATATTGTAAATACCGGCTTCTTGAAGTCCTTTGTATCTGCAAGTGTGCCCATAACAGGACCCAGAACTGCAACAATAATTGTAACAATTGAAGCCGCATATCCCCAGTAGGCCATATAGTCTGCTGATGAAAGCCCCGCATTGCCGGCCAGGTAATTAAAATATATCGGCATTATAGTTGATACTAATAGTACAAAAGCTGAATTGCCAACATCATACAGTACCCAGTTACGTTCATTTTTTGTAAGTCTAAACCGCATCTTTGTAACCTTCTTTCTTCCCAGCCGGGGCATCTGTACAAGCTTCGCCCGGTTTAGAACCAAATGTATAGTTATATATCGGATTAAGCGGATGTGTTCCGTCAAGGTATCCATCATACTCTTCAATCAGCATAACTGCTTTCTTCCCTGCCTTTTTATACAGCTGCATTAATTGCCTGTTGCTGTCTTCACATTTAGAATTTTTCCTGTAATTGACAATAAGGCCATGCATTTCCTTATAATTACCTGAGACAAGCAATAGCAGGTCTATTAACGCCCTTTTGATTCTTGACGGAGCAAGAAGCAGACTGTTATTGTAAATCATTCCTCCAAGCGCCTTCTTCACTTCCCTGCGCTCTATGCCATTATAAAAGCAGTGTATCACTGATGAATTATAATCTGATGGCACTATATGTCCGGTAAGTACATGTCTGACCGGGTCAAGATGGTCAAGCAGCATAAGCATTCTGTCAAATTCAACTTCTATCTCTGCATGGCTTACTCCGCTTGCCTGTATCTTTTCATCTATGTATCCGTGGCACATTACATCAAGTGAGAAGTGGCATATCACGCCATATACATATGCCTTGTATGCGTCATCACCGTGATGTGCTTTAATTACTTTTGCAGCATTTTCAAAGAACTCCCGTCCGCTTCTTTCATGCATGCCATACCCCACGCTGTTTACATGGTTACGCTTAAGCGGCTTATAATAGAAAAGGATATCCGGCCCGTGAAGTCCTATAAGATAAAGCTCCATATTATTGCGTATTATCGTCTGCCGGCTCTCAGGCAGTGCTTTAATCAATTCTTTTCCCATTCTGTAGTGAGCATATGTAGATGGCATAATAATCTCCATTCCGCAGGCACAAAGTGCCGGAGGAATCGCGAGCCAAATGTCAGA
>ENA-OURQ01001431-OURQ01001431.1-human-gut-metagenome-genome-assembly--contig:-NODE-1431-length-20239-cov-2.833631_pt1 | contig 20239 bp, 18 predicted proteins | sample MGYA00242105_ERZ508999 | MGnify/ENA primary metagenome ERZ508999 (study PRJEB26280, sample SAMEA2338771) | human gut metagenome | biome: human gut; feature: human-associated habitat; material: faeces...
TCGGCAATCACGGAATCTTTTTCATTCTAAACTTCTTTTATCTTTCAGTTTTTGTCTTTTAACTTGTAGAGCCGAAGGCTCAATTTGTAACCTGTAACTTTTTTAACTGCCGCGTGCAGTTAAAAAAAAGTAGTCATCGTGACTTTTGTTCCCTCGTTTACTTTGGATTCGATGGTTAGTTTGTCACAGTTTTTCTGCATATTTGGGAGACCCATTCCGGCTCCGAATCCCATTTCCCGGACTTCGGGGGAGGCGGTGGAATATCCTTCCTGCATGGCTAGGTCTATGTCTGGTATTCCGGGGCCCCGGTCGCTGATGACGACGGTGATTACGGTAGGATCGATTGACACTTGCATGGTTCCTTCGTAGGCGTGAGCAACCACGTTTACCTCTGCTTCATAGAGGGCAACCACGATTCGTTTTAGAACGGCAGGGTTGACGTTAAGTTGTTTTAGTATCTTTTTTACCTCGCTTGAGGCAGTACCGGCACGTGAAAAGTTTCCTCCTTCGATGTTGTAGTTGAATTCCATAATGCTTGTTTTTAATAAATGGGCTCTAGCCCTGCTTCGTACAGAAGTCCGCAGACTTTGAACATGCTCTGCTTGCTTTGTAAGATAGCGATGTTACACTCTTTGGCTAATTCTACCATATCGGGGGAGGCTTGTTTTCCTCGAACAAATAGAATGAAACTGATGTCTGACATTTCTGCCGTGCGAATCACCTGTAAGTTGGCTAGTCCCGTGATGAGAATCATCTCGCTGGTGTCTAACCGGAGGACGTCGCTCATCAAATCGGCAGCGAAAGCATGACGGATGACTTTGTCGAGATGGCCGTTTTCGTGAATCACCCGGGCATTTGATAACGCAGCAATTTCCTTTAGAGTCATAAGTTTGTTTTTTGATTGCTCCTAAGGTAATCAAAAAAAATCGGATTTTCAAAGTTTGGGAATCCGAATATTTTGAATCTATCAAATGGTGAAGGCCACCGAGAAGAGCATATCGACAAACATGGAGTTGCTTTTTGTTTCGTATCCGGTTCTGAAACCGATGTTTACGGGGAACGGGAGACGGAAGAAATGAGTGTCGGCTGAAATTTCCACGCCATAGGAGTGATAGGTTTTGTTCCAATAGCGATTTTTCTCCCAGCCGGTATCAAAGAAGGGTTCTGCCGTGAACCGTTTCATGTAGACAAGCGGTCCGATGTGGGCATCCGGGTACCAGAACGGCAAGGCGTAAGATATTTTCAACGTTGACAGGTTGTGCCCGTAGAGAGAGGCTCCCCGGGGAGAGTAAATCTGGTTCCCGTAGTAGTTGGTTGTTTTATCCGATTTTAGTTGATGGCCGAAGTAGAGCGTCCAAGAGTGATGTTTCCAGAATCCGGGAAGATACAAACGTCCTTCAGCCCATTTCGTATCACCGTAGTCCAATCCGTCGAATGGCGTGTGGGCATATCCTATTTCTAGGCGTTGTCCCCAGCGGGGATAGATGTCCCGTTGACTTGTACGGGTTTGGTTGTTGAGGACAAGCCCGTAGCGCATGATCTGGAGTTTTACATCATCCGGGTTTGCGGAGTTATACGGGTTGTTGGAGGGGAGGCTGGTCCACCGGTTGTGGTCCAACAAATAGGAACGCCTCTGTGTTATCGAATGTATGGCTTGAATTTCATATTTCACGTAAGGGATGATATAACGAGAATAGTTTTTCCGGGAAATGTTGAACGGAAATTGTACGGTGGCTGTTCCTTTCGTGCGTTGTGATTTATAAATGGTACGAATCGTGTCGATTTCTTGGGTTTGAACGATTTTTATCGCGTAATCTTGCATGAAATCGTCATTGCGTCCGCTCTTGAATTCCAGTTGCAGGGTGGGCCAGAATCCTTTGTAGGTGGCTTTTACCTGCCAGTTGCCGTGTTCGTAACCTTTTCCTCTCACGAATCCTGCGGTCAGGAACAGGGTGCTTAGTTTGTTTTGCGAGCTGACCGCTAACCCGAAATCGATGTCCACGTCTTCGGCATCCGGAAAGATGGGCCCCCAGCTATGGAAGTTGAATAGGTGGGTTGTTTTGTTGTATTTCCGACTGGCATAGGTGGAGTCGGCGGTTAGTTCGAATTGCCAGTTTTCTTGTCGTGTCACGCTGTCGGCGATACGGAAGGTCTGGGGATTAATTATTTTGTTTTCTAGTTGGCTTATGGCAATTTTACCCGGTTTATACCCGTCGGAAGTATAAAACGAGAATAAAAGTGAATCCTTGTTCGGGGAAACGATCGGGTAGCGCAGGCCGAATTTGGAGTTAAGTATGTTTGCACCGAATTCTTGCGGTTGGGTTTGCCGGTAGAACGAGTTGTTGGCATCGAAAGCTCCCCGGTATATAATCTGGTCGTTCACGGTAACCGGATTGTCAATCTCGTAAGGGGTGAACGCGGTGATCGGGGTACGTTTGCCCGTGTGAATATCGATGGATTCGAGGTGTTTGCCTTTCGAAGATACCACCACGGTGACGATATTGTTTTTCCCGTCATAGGAGGGATGTACGAATAGCTCGTCTCCGGAGCCTTTTACCCGGAATATTTCTTTTTGGAACGTGTGGTCAAGGATCACGATGGAGGCGTTGTCTTCTTTGTCAACTTCCACGAATCCCCAGTTTCCCTCCACGGCAAAAGGGGCATACCTGTTTTGCCGGGTGGGGTAACGGTGATATTTCTTGTGACGTATATCGTAGCTGGCGAGTACCATTTTACCCCCGTGTTCCCAGCGGGGATGGTATTTATACTCGGACCACACGAGCGTTTCGTCCTGATAGGCAAATTTATAATCATACATGATTCCCGTTCGGGTGATGATCTCGTCTTTGTCCGGGTGTAGGATGACCAAGGCTCCTTCTTGAGCCAATCCTTCCTTGTAGGCAATGATTTGTCCGGTTGGGGTGGCTGTCGGGTAATGGTAGTTCGTGTATATCTTGTTTGCGGTCGTGATGGTATCGAATGAGTGGGGTACTTGGTCGGACTCTTGTTTCCATATTTGTTGGAGTTCGCTGAAGTTATCCCGGTAGAGCGTGCGTTTGGCATCACAATGGGTGTTGGCTTGTTTCACGCTGTCAGGATTGACGAAAAGGGACTGGAAATGACGGGATGACCAGATGGAGTCTCGTTTTTCGTTCATCGTGAGTTTGAGGCTGCGGGCAAAAGGCGTGATCCCGTAAGGACGTTTTCCAACCCGGGAGAGGGCATCTTGCCAGATGTCGGGACCGTAGTGAACACGGCTGTTCCCGACCATGTAATAACCAAGGGCGTAGTGGTTGGGAACAAAATCCTTGTAGGAGCCGAGGACGGCCTTGTAGTAGGTGTAAATCCCTTTTTCCGTGACCTGGGCTTTCATTTCATTGAGAAATTCGGGTGAACGTCCCCGTCCGCTTTTCCCGACAGAGGTTTCGAATACGGTGGCATCCCCTTCGAGGAACCACATGGGTACATATACCCCGATGACAGCCATCGTGATTTGCTCCCCGAAGATGTAATATAATGCTTTGGTGAAACCTTGGTTCACCTTGTCGTATTGTACAATGTGACGAAATTCATGAATACATAGGTGTTCCAGCCAAGCGTCGCTGACATCCTGCGGGGGAGCCGTGTAGAGTTCACTCTTCTTGGGGGCCCAGCCCGCATTCCCGTTTGACACGCCACCATTCGCCCGCACGATCATGGACATTCTTTTGGGTTTGATACCGAGGGTATTGGCGTGGGCGTATAGTTTCTCGTAAATATTTGCCAGGTATTGCGCATTATCCTCGAAGAAATCAGGGTAGATGATCTGGAAGTTATCCGTTTTGATTTGTCGCCAGCGTGTACTGCATGGGTCTTGTCCGAGATCGACAAATTGGGTTTTACCGGGAGTGACAAGTGTGAATATAAGTAATATGCCTATTGTCAGGGAATTTAAGAAAAACGAGGTATGTTTGTGTCTCATGTGTAGTAGCTTGTGGTTTATTTTTTTATAAAATTATTCCGCTAAAATAATTATTTTTTCCCACAATCTCCATCAAGAACAATTATCTTTGTACACGATGAAAAAGAGATCGAATCTCTTTTTCATCGTGGTTACAAGTTACAGGTTGTAAATTGCAGGTTATGACCTGAATACGTCTGGAATTTTAACTTGTAACCTGTAACTTGTAACTTGAAACTGTTATGGATAGAATTGTTGAGTTGAGAAAGTTGTTGGAGCATTACAACTACCTGTACTATGTGAAGAATGAGCCGGTGATTACCGATCAAAAGTTTGACGAGTTAATGCATGAGCTGGAACGGTTGGAGGCAGAGCATCCGGAAATGTTTGATCCGAATTCACCGACGCAGCGGGTGGGGAACGACACGACGAATGAGTTCGTGCAGGTGGCGCATAAATATGGCATGATGTCATTGGCGAACACGTATAGCGAGCAGGAGATCCGGGATTTTGATGAACGGGTGCGAAAAGGTATCGGGGGAGATGACGTGGAGTATGTCTGCGAGTTAAAGTATGACGGGACTTCTATCAGCCTGCGCTATGAAGATGGGAATTTGCAGGTGGCGGTGACGAGGGGTGATGGCGTGAAGGGGGATGACGTGACAACTAATGTACGGACTATTCGAACGGTTCCATTGCATATGCAGGGGGAGGATTATCCTGCAGAATTCGAGATTCGGGGGGAAATTCTGATGCCTTTTGCCGTGTTTAATCGATTGAACGAGGAACGGCTGGAGGCGGGAGAGGCTTTATTTGCCAACCCGCGGAATGCAGCAGCAGGTACGTTGAAGTTACAGAATTCTTCCATTGTTGCCAAGCGGCAGTTGGATTGTTATTTATATTACGTGCCGGGAGAAATCACTTTGACCCCGACACATTATGGGAATTTAATGAAAGCGAGGGAATGGGGTTTTAATGTTCCCCCGTATATCGGGTTATGTCACAATATAGACGAGATTCTTGATTTTATTCACAAATGGGATGTGGAACGGAAGAATCTCCCTGTGCCGATTGACGGGATTGTGATTAAGGTGAACAGTATCAGGCAGCAGTTGCAGTTGGGATACACGGCGAAATCTCCCCGGTGGGCGGTGGCCTACAAGTTCAAGGCGGAGCGGGTGGAGACCCGATTGCTTAGCGTGGATTACCAAGTGGGACGTACCGGTTCGATTACCCCGGTGGCTAACTTGGAACCCGTTCATATCGCGGGGACTACCGTGAAACGGGCCTCACTGCATAATGAAGATATTATCCGGGAGCTGGATTTGCACCTACACGATATGGTGTACGTGGAGAAAGGGGGAGAGATTATCCCGAAGATCGTGGGGGTGGACGTGGAAAAGAGAGTGGCTGATGCCCCGGTAATCGAGTTTATCACGCATTGTCCGGAATGTGGTACCCCGTTGATTCGTAATGAAGGGGAGGCAAATCATTATTGCCCGAATGAGGATCACTGTCCTCCGCAGATTGCTGGGAAACTGGAACATTTCGTGAGCCGGAAAGCGATGGATATAGAGGGAATGGGGGGTGAGACCATTGATTTATTGCTGACAAAAGGGTTTATTCGGGATGTCGCAGATATTTATACTCTGCCGTCCCGTCGGGAGGAGTTGATCGGGTTGGAAAAGATTCTTTACCCGGAGAGTTACGTGATGACCAGTATTCCGTTGGGGAAAGTGATTTATGCTTTCGAGATCGGGATGAAGAATATATCTGCCAAAAACGCGGATGTTTTGGCAGAACATTTCGGTAGTCTGACGAAATTGGCCGGGGCCTCGAAAGAGGAGTTGATGGCTGTCGGGAATCTACAATTCCCCGGTGATCGGGAGAAGAATATCAATAAAATGCTGGAGTATTTCCGAATGCCGTTCAATGAACCGCTGGAGCGTTTAAAGCAGGCCGGAGAAGTGGATATGCTACCGTTGGATGTGGTGATTTACGCGTTGGATATACCTGGGATTGATTTTCATAAGGCTGAATTACTGTCTGTTAAGTTCGACTATATTTATCGTCTTTACACGGCGACACTGGATGAGATTGCGGAGACTGACGAAATGTCACGTGAGGATGCCGAGCGAGTGTATCGTTTTTTACAGGGAAAAGAAAAGTTTATCCGGAAAATGAACACGTTGAGCGTGTATCGTTTACAAGAAAAATCGGTGGATAATCTTATTGCCGGAATCGAGAAATCAAAACAACGGAATTTGCCGGAATTCATTAATGCTCTGGGGATTCGCTATATCGGGGAGACGGCATCGAGGAATCTGGCCCGTCATTTTAAGGACATCCGGAAGTTGATGGACGCGACGTTTGAACAGTTGACGGAGGTCGAGGATATCGGGGATCAGATGGCTGGTAGCGTGATCCGTTATTTCGAAAGGACGGAGAACCGGGAGATGATGGAACGCTTTTTGCAATATGGTATTAGCGGGACAATACAGGAAGAAGAGGGAGAATCCGATCAGTTGGCCGGAACAACCTTCGTGATCACGGGAACTCTTTCGCTGCCAAGAGAGCATTTCAAGGTAATTATCCTGAAAGCCGGGGGAAAAGTCAGTGATTCAGTGTCTAACAAGACGACTTATCTTTTGGCGGGAGAGAATGCCGGGAGTAAATTGCAAAAAGCACAGAAGTTAAATGTAACTATTTTGACCGAAAAAGAGTTTAATACATTAATGGGTTCATAAAGATTGGTATATTTTATACGTTGTAAATGCTTGTGGACTTATTTTGAATATTAAAGTATATAGTTTATCTTTACGATAAATAAAAAGTAACAAGTAAAGCCGTGGAAGGGCGGCATTGAAAATATGGGAAAAGAAGATACGAGACGACTAAAACAGATCATGACTTCGGCAGGAGAAGAAGCAAAACGACTGGGGAATTCCAAGATTTACCCGGAGCATTTGTTTTTGGGATTGCTGAAGTTGAGAAGTGGAAGGGCGATTGATATATTAATGTCTTTGGGGTTGGATTTCTACGAGGTGAAAGATAAGATAGAACAACGCCTGGAGGGGAAACGTTATAAATCCGATAAAGTGGAAAGTCTTGACTTTACATTAGCGGCGAATAGCGTGTTGAAACGCGTGTCCGACGAAGCGTGGGATCTGGGTGATGATGAATTGGACTCGGAACACGTGATGTTGGCAATATTGAGGAATCAAGCCGGCTTTGTGACGAAGCTATTTAAAACGATGAATATTGATTACGACATCTTTAAAGAAGCCGTACTAAAAGAGAAAATGCGGATGCAATCCGAGTTTAATGACGAGGGGGATGATCCGGAGGACGGAGATGATGAATCTTCTATGTATAATCCTTATCGTCAAGGAGGTCCTGTTTCTTCCAAATCCGATACTCCCGTGCTGGATAATTTCGGGAATGATATCACGAAAGCTGCGGAAGAGGGGGCCTTGGACCCGATCGTGGGACGTGACCGGGAGATCGAACGTCTGGCACAGATTCTGAGTCGTCGTAAGAAGAATAACCCGGTGTTAATCGGTGATCCGGGGGTGGGTAAATCGGCTATTGCCGAGGGACTTGCCTTGCGCATTGTTCAGAAAAAGGTGTCACGGGTACTGTTTGACAAGCGGGTGATTTCGCTGGATATAGCCTCTATCGTGGCAGGTACGAAGTACCGGGGCCAATTCGAGGAACGAATGAAAGCGATTCTTGCCGAGCTGGCGAAGAACCGGAATATCATTTTGTTTATTGATGAGATTCACACGATTGTCGGGGCCGGAGGTTCCGGGGGCAACTTGGATGCGGCTAATATGTTGAAACCGGCATTGGCTCGCGGAGAAATTCAATGTATCGGGGCTACGACGCTAGACGAGTATCGCCAGAATATAGAGAAGGACGGTGCTTTGGAACGTCGTTTCCAAAAGGTGCTGGTGGAACCGACCTCGTTTGACGAGACGGTGGAAATTTTGAATAATATTAAATCCCGTTACGAGGATCATCATAACGTGCGTTACACGGATGAGGCTATCAAGGCCTGTGTGAAGTTGACAACCCGTTATATCTCCGATCGGGCTTTGCCGGATAAGGCGATTGATGCCTTGGATGAGGCGGGGTCGAGAGTACATATTTCCAATATAAATGTGCCGCCGATTATCGAACAGTTGGAGAAGGACGTGGAAGAGGTGAAGGAGAAGAAGAAGGAGGCCGTGAAACAACAGAATTTCGAGGTGGCAGCCGCTTTCCGGGATAAGGAACGGCAGTTGTTGAAACAATTGGAAGAAGAGAAAGTAAATTGGGAGCGGGATTTGCAGGAAAACCGGGTGACCGTGACCGAAGAGCATATTGCCGAGGTGGTGGCCATGATGACGGGGGTTCCGGTGAAACGTATTGCCAAGACCGAGGGGATGAAGTTGTTGCAGATGCACGATGAATTGAGCGAGAGCGTTGTCGGGCAGAAGGAAGCGATCGAGAAGATCGTGAAGGCCATACACCGGAATCGTGCCGGGTTGAAAGATCCGAATCGTCCGATCGGTTCATTTATCTTCTTGGGGCCGACAGGTGTCGGAAAGACACAGTTAGCCAAGGTGCTGGCCCGTTACTTGTTTGATACCGAGGATGCGTTGATCCGGATTGACATGAGTGAATACATGGAAAAATTCGCCGTGTCCCGATTGGTAGGGGCGCCTCCGGGGTACGTGGGATACGAGGAAGGCGGGCAGTTGACCGAGAAAGTACGTCGTAAACCGTATTCTGTCGTGTTGCTGGATGAGATCGAAAAGGCTCATCCGGATGTGTTCAACATTCTGTTGCAGTTGTTGGACGACGGGCAGTTGACTGATAGTCTGGGGCGGAAAGTGGATTTCAAGAACACGATCGTGATCATGACTTCTAATATCGGTAGCCGTCAGTTGAAGGATTTCGGCCGGGGAATCGGTTTTGGTTCCCAGAATATGGAAGGAAATAGCGAGTATGCCAGAGGGGTTGTTCAAAAAGCGTTGAAAAATGCCTTCTCGCCGGAGTTCTTGAATCGTATTGACGATATTATCATGTTTAATCCTTTGACCAAAGAGGATATTTACAAGATTATTGACATCGAGTTGAAGAGCCTGTTCAAACGGGTGAACGATCTCGGATTGGTGATTACGATCTCGAAAGAAGCGAAAGATTTCATTATCGAGAAAGGGTATGATCCTCAATATGGTGCCCGTCCACTGAAACGAGCTATTCAGAAATACCTGGAGGATGAATTAGCCGAGGTGATTATTAAAGGTATTGCGGAGGGAACGGAACTGGATGTCGGTTATGATAAGGAGAATGATAAATTGATTATTACCGAGAAAGAAAACAAATAAACGTGAAATAGTTTTATAAGTAAATAGCCGATTGTAACTTTTAGTACAATCGGCTATTTACTTATAAAGTAAGAAGATTTATTTTTTAATTACTTTCTGTAAAGCATGAAGCATGGGTTCCACGCTGAGGTCGTTGCCCGTGGCTTGGATCATCCATTCGTTGGGAGTAAGACGGCCCAGACGGTAAATGCGGTCAACTTCTTGTGCGAAATTCTTGCCGTTAAGATAGTCTTCCAGCTGGAATTCGATGATTTGACCGAAGGCATAAGCTGACAGGTACAGCGGGTAGCTGATCATGTGGGAATAGATTGCTAGAACCGTTTCGTCTTTTTTTCCGAAGACAGGGGCATAGTATTTATTCCATATTTCTTTTGATAAGTTGATCGTGGCTTCTTTTAACTGTTCGGCTGTCGCATTCGGGTTTGCGTACAACCATTCCCAGATGGAGATGTCGAGCATAGAGACTCCCATAATTTCGTACAGGCTCCAGAATTTATCAAGAATGTCCATCTTGTCTTTTTCCGGGTCATTATTTTCGATGCCCAGTAATTGTAGATCCCGTTTTTGGAACACGAAGGCAAGTGCCTCCGTGAAAGCCGTGTTCGGAACTCCGGCCATCATGAAATTGTCTACATTGTACATGGAAATAGTTTGTTCCACGTTGTGACCGAATTCATGGACGGCAATGTTGTATCCCTTGTAATTCATACCTTCTGCCGGGATTCGAGTGCGGAGGTGTGATTGTTGGCCTTTCATGGCGGCTCCCCATGCATGTCCTGAACCTCTGGCGGCATCCACGGCTATTTTGTCACAAATTTCGTTTGCTCTCTCGGGGGTGAAACCCAGATGCGTGAGCAGGGAGGGAAGCCCTGCTTTAAAGGCCTCTGCATTTGGGTAAAGTTTTTGTATCTGGGAGTCCAGTTTGGTTTCGTCCAGATTGCTGCGGGGTTTGAATCCGTCGTACCAGATATCATAAGCTTCTAGCTTGCGGCCCAGGCGTTTGGAGATGATCTTACCGACTTCTTTCAGTTTCGGAGAAGTGAGGAATTGGGTGAAAAGAGCTTTTACGTCTTCTACCGACACTTCCATTTCTCCCGAAAACTTCCTTGCAATGAAATTTTTGCCGGCATAAGGGTCGATGGCTTTCATAGCGTGGAAGTTATTTAACATGCGTTGATAACGTTCTGTTGCCTCCGGGGTGCCCGTTGCGGTTTGTTCGTTTTGGGTGAGCGTGTTGGAGTAAGGATTCCAGTCGTAAGCTCCGGAATTGATGACTTGCACGGGGATCTCCTGCGAGATAATCCGTTTCATGACCTCATAAACGGTACGTTGCTTGTCCAAACCTTCTTTCCCTTTGTTGTAGTTGGCCTTGATTTCGTCTCTTAAATTCCAATGAGTAAGCAAAATTTTATCTTCGGGGAAAAGCTTTTGTCCTTTGGCGTTTAGCACGTGGCCCATATAAATGTTGTAACTTGAAATATACACGTCTGCATCACTTTCCGCTTTTACACCAGCTTGAATTAGTTCTGCCGGAACCCGTTGGGTAAACACGTCACCGAGGCGAGCATAGGCCCAAGCCATACGGTCGTTACCTAGTTTTTCTTTTTCCTGTAAAGGTACTTCCGGGAAATTGAGGGCAATGATAAAGCCGATTTTATTGTTGTAAAAATCATTAATCAAATGAGAGCCGGGACTGTAAGCACCGAACATGGGATCGATGTCATGAAGAGGACCGTTGTCCTGATGTAAGTTTAATTGAAGTTGGAGTGTGATTTCGTTAAAATGTCCCCATAAAGCCTCGAAGTAATGACTTACCTTTTGGAATACCTGTTGTTTTTGTTCCGGGTCTGTAATATAGTTTTTCACGCAAAATTCTTGAAATTCGGAGTCTGTGCCATCTTGTGATTGCCAAAGGTGGGCGACTTGGCGTACTCCGGTTTCGATAGCGGTAGTGTTAGTAACTCCTTTTGCCTGAATGTTGGTAATGGTGGCTTGAATTGTTTTCTCAGGGATAGCAGCTTTTGTTAAGAATCCCGAGAATAGGCATACTAGTAATAACGAGTGTTTCATAACCGTTTAAATTTATAAATTTAAGGGGCTGTAGTTTTACAGCCCCTCGATTTGGTTTATTGATTTAGTAGTTGGAAATATACAATGTCTTCCCAGCCGTTTCCCCGGCGGAGCCAGTTTTTCCGGTACCCGGTCTGCACGAAACCGAGTTTCTCGAAAAGTTTGCGGCTACCAATGTTTCCGCTGGGGACGCTACTGTAAATCTGGTTTAGTCCCAGTGTTTCGAAACAATAGTCGATCATCAGACGGATAGCGGCTGTTGCGAACCCCTGTTTTTGGTTTTCAGTATTGTGGATCATGATTCCGATACCGGCACGTTGATGATATGGATCGAAATCATAGAGATCAACTAATCCAATCCGGGCATTTGTATCCACTCTTTCAATCATCAAGCGAAGTTGCTTGGTGGTATATATATCCAGATGACAAGTTTCGATGTATTTCTTTAACGTGAACAGGGAGAAGGGGGTAAGCGTGTCACTGACTTCCCATAAATCCATATCATTTTCCCATTGATACAGACATTCTAAGTCTTCAGGTTCTAAAGCTCTTAAGCGAATGATGTCATCGTTTATCATAGTTGCTGTTTTATAATTTTTTTGAATAAGTAATATTATTTATCGCTTTCAAATATAACACTTTTTGGTATTAGTTGGTGTTAACACGGTGAAAAAAATAGGTAGGAAGATAAATCTTGCGACTTTTAAAACTATCTTTGTCGGGAAAGATAAACAGGTATCATCATAGAGCAATATTCATGTATAATTTACTGACCATCTTAGGGGCTACGGCCACGGGAAAGACCTCTTTAGCGGTACGTTTGGCTGCAGAATTGAAAGGAGAGATTATTTCAGCCGATTCGAGACAAATTTATCGTGGTATGGATCTAGGTACGGGGAAGGACCTAAACGAGTATGTCCACGAAGGTACGTCTGTGCCTTATCATTTAATTGATATTGCCGACGCTGGGTTTCGTTTTAATCTGTTCATGTATCAGCAGGAGTTTTTAAAAGTGTGGCAGGATTGTGAACGTAGGGGTGTTTTCCCCGTGTTGTGCGGGGGAAGTGGTTTGTACGTGGAATCCATTTTGAAAGCTTACCGGATGACTCCTGTTCCGGAAAATCCCGAATTACGGGAACGATTGGCCTGTAAGTCGTTGGCGGAATTATCCGACATCTTGTCCTCCTATCGTTCCTTACACAACACGACGGATACGGACACGGTAAAGCGGGCGATTCGGGCTATTGAGATTGCCGAGTATTATACTACACATGAACCCGTGAAAGGGGAGTTCCCGGAGATCCGATCTTTGATTGTCGGGGTTCTGTTTGATCGTGAGACTCGTCGAAAGCGGATTACAGAACGTTTACACGCCCGCTTGCAGGCGGGAATGATTGATGAGGTGAAGGGGTTGCTTGACCGGGGAATAAAACCGGAAGACTTGATATATTACGGGTTAGAGTATAAATACCTTACCTTGTATCTTACCGGAGAGTTGACTTATGACGAGATGGTGGAGCAATTGAACATTGCCATTCATCAGTTTGCCAAGAGACAAATGACCTGGTTCCGTAAAATGGAACGGGACGGGTTCGAGATCAAATGGCTGGATGGAAATATGCCTTTGGATGAGAAGGTCGAACAGGTGAAAGAGTGGCTTTATTAATTTTAGATTTTAAAATTTTAGATTCCAGCTGTACAACCTGTAACCTGCCAACCTGTAATTCTCTGCAGGCTAACTAATCATGGCAATGACAACTACAATCGTGGTCGTGATGATGTTCTTCTTCATCCTCTTCATCTTTTTTGAGGAGCATTTCTTCCAAGTGAGGGATGGTGCCTTCTAATAAGAAAGCGTTGTCTTCGTTACTTTCGGATTTTAAACGTTGAATGGCTATATGGATTTTTTCTTCAGGGATGTTACCGTGTAGGTTTTCAATGACGGTGGAGGCTTCTAGTGCTGCGATGAAGTCTTCACGCAATAACATATCAACGAACACATCTAGATATTCTGAAAAATCGATAGCTGATTCCCAGCATATGCGTAATAAATTGGCTTTTCCGCTACCTTCGGGAGCGTTGATCAATTTATCCATTAAGACTGTTTTGAAGTCTGATTCCTTCACGTCCGAGAGTAAGGCCGTGAGGTTGGTAATGATGTTCGTGTCCTGACTTTGTAACAGGATGTCCAGTAATTCGGGGACGATGGAAATATCACCTTCTTGTTTGATTTGTTCGATGGCCCCTCTAACGATGTCCATGTCATTGCTGGACAATTGTTTCAATATATCTTGTTTGTTTTCCATGTGTTTCTAAATATTTGTATCCAATACTTTTTCGGGTATTGGATACAAATATAAGGATCATTTGCGGGATTTCTTCGCTCTGGGGTGGAAATTTGTGATTGTATCCCGGAGATATGAGTTATCCAGGTGCGTGTAAATTTCCGTTGTCAGAATAGATTCGTGTCCCAGCATATCTTGAACCGTGCGAATGTCCGCACCACCGTTTACCAAGTGAGAGGCAAATGAGTGGCGGAAGGTGTGTGGGGATACCACTTTGTTCAAGCCGGCACGGAGTGCTGTTTCCTTGATAATATTGAATATCATCACGCGGGAAAGAGATTTTCCCATCTTGTTTAAAAAGAGAATATCCTCGAATCCTCTTGCTTTTTTCATTTTGTCGCGATCTTTTTTCAAATAGCAACGGATCTCGTCTTTTGCTTTCGCTCCCAGTGGAACAATCCGTTCCTTGTTTCCTTTCCCCTCGATTTTGATGTATCCTGTTCGGAAGTTAATTTGTGATAATTTCAAGTTGACAAGTTCAGATACTCGTAAACCACAAGAATATAATGTCTCGAGGATTGCTTTATTACGTTGTCCTTCTTGTTTGGTCAGATCCACAGCGTTAATCATGGCTTCAATTTCTTCGACGCTGAGGACGCTAGGAAGGGTACGTCCGATTTTTGGTGCATCAAGCGAGTTTGCCGGGTTAAGACCGATGGCTCCATCGTATAACAAATACTTGAAGAAAGATTTGATACTGGATATACTTCTAGCTTGAGTACGGGGGGTAACCCCAGTGTCTTTCAAGGCGGAAATATACTCGTTTAATACGTCATAGGACACTTCTTTCGGATTCAATGTAGGTGTCCGTTGTTCACAATAGGCTCCCAGCTTTCTGATGTCATTCAAATAAGCTTCCACCGAGTTGGTTGATAGTGATTTTTCTAAAATCAAATAAGTCCGAAAACTATCTATCGCTTCGTTCCAAGTCATTTTTAGCTGTGTTACAAAATAAATAATACAAATTCTAATTCACCACTTTAAACCTATCTCAAGAGTATTCTGATAGATTTTTGCCAGATAAAGGTATAAGTTTTTTCTTTGAGTTGTAACAGTTTTGTCAAGTTTAACACTCATAATTTTTATTATTAGCCTTTGTAACCGAAATTTAATGCCTAAATCCGGCTTGAAATGTCCGGTATCATCGTTTTTTTTGTTAATTTTGTATTCAGTAAAAACGGAGAATATGAAGATATTGATTTTAAATGGTCCCAATCTTAATCTTTTGGGAATCAGGGAAAAAAGTATTTACGGGGAAACCTCTTTCGAGGAGTACCTGTCGGGGCTGAGAGATTTCTACACTATGGTGGAGATCGATTATTACCAGTCGAACGTGGAGGGAGAGCTTATCAATAAGATTCATGAAGTGGGATTCTCCTATGACGGGATTATTTTGAACGCTGGAGCTTACACACATACTTCGATTGCTATCGCAGATGCTATTTCGGCAATACCCTGTCCCGTGATCGAAGTTCATATTTCTAACACGGCAAAACGGGAAATATTCCGTCATGTTTCTTTCCTAACACCTGTTTGCCGGGGGGTAATTACTGGTTTCGGGTTGAAATCCTACGAACTGGCGTTACAGGCTTTTATGTGAGCAGTTTCGCCACATTACAAGTTGGGGAAATACGCAAAGAATAACTATTATTATTAATGATATGAAAAAGACTAAGATTGTGGCTACCATATCTGACAAAAGATGTGAGGTAGAGTTTTTAGAGAAGTTATATCGTGCCGGGATGAACGTGGTACGGTTAAATACTGCTCATCAGGATATGGAGCAGGCGTTGAAGGTAGTGGAGAATGTTCGGAAAGTTTCGGATAATATAGCCATCTTGATCGACACGAAGGGACCGGAAGTGAGAACGATGCTTATGGATGAACCGATGCACGTGGACCGGGGAGAAACGATTTACCTGACAGGTGACCCGGATCTGAAGATGGAAGGGAAATTAATTCACGTGTCCTATCCTTATTTTGCTGAAGATATAAAAGTGGGAGACAAGGTGTTGGTGGACGACGGGGATGTGGAGTTGATTGTTGTCGAGAAAAAAGATCATTATTTGAAAATGATGGTGACCAATGAGGCTGTCATTAAGAATCGTAAGAGTGTAAATGTACCGGGAGCTTCCTTGAAATTGAAATCTTTGAGTGATAAAGACCGGGCGTTTATTGATTTTGCAATAGATAATAATCTGGATTTTATTGCTCACTCCTTCGTGCGCAATAAGGAGGATGTTATGGCGATACAGGCTATTCTGGATGCCCGGGGAAGTAAGATCAAGGTCATTGCCAAGATCGAGAATCAAGAGGGTGTGGATAATATTGACGAGATTCTGGATTACGCTTACGGGGTGATGGTTGCCCGCGGAGATTTGGGGATCGAGATCGAGGCTGAGAAAATCCCTAAGATTCAACGATATATTGTTAAGAAATGTATTGAGAGTAAAAAACCCGTGATTATTGCCACGCAGATGCTACACACGATGATTGAGCATCCTAGGCCGACTCGTGCGGAAATCAGTGATATTGCGAATGCCATTTACATGGGTACGGATGCGATCATGTTAAGTGGGGAAACGGCTTACGGAGCGTATCCAGAGGAAGCGGTAACCGTGATGCGTGAAGTGGCAGAGGAGAATGAGGGAACAGTTCCGCCGGATGCGGGGAGAAGTCTGGTCCGTATAAATAACGAGATTACGGCAGCGTTGGCTCGTTCGGCAGTGAAAACAGCATTAATGTTACCGATTAAGGCGATTGTGGTTGACACGCTTTCCGGACGTACAGCCCGTTATCTGTCGGCTTTCCGGAGTGACTTGCCCGTTTACGCCCGGTGCTATAATGAACGGGTTATGCGTGAATTGGCACTCTCGTTCGGGGTGTATCCTTATTATACTGAAAAACCGATGTCCCGGGATGAGTTTATGAATGATCTGCCGGAAATGTTGATGCAGAATGGCATTAAGGCTGATGACTACGTGGTGGTTGTCGGGGGAAGTTTCGGGCATGGTAAAGGAGCCTCGTTTATTGAGGTATGTAAGATTGGGGAAATCCGCTAGGTTAATTTTAAATTTTAGATTTTAAATTTGAGAATTCAATCTCAAATTTAAAATCTAAAACTTTATCAATGTTTGTCTTTCAAGATGTCCCGGATTTCAGTCAATAGTACTTCTTCTTTCGATGGGGCAGGAGGTGCGGTTGGTGCCGGGGTTTCTTCTTTTTTCGTTCTCAATTTATTCATGAATTTTATGGCGATAAAGATTGAGAATGCAATGATCAAAAAGTCGATCGTTGTTTGAATAAAGTTACCATAGTTGAGGGTGACGGCTTCGACCATTTTTCCCGTAGCCTCGTTCATGTGGGCTTTTTGTAACACGATGTGTAAATTGGAAAAATTCATGCCACCGACAAGCATTCCGATAGGGGGCATGATGATGTCACTGACCAATGATGATACGATTTTTCCGAATGCACCACCGATAATGATACCGACAGCCATATCTACCACATTCCCTTTCAGGGCAAAAGCTTTAAATTCATCTAAGAGTTTCATGTTCTGATTCGTTTTATAATTTAAGTGTTTGAACGTTTAAACATTTAAAATGTTCTAAATTTCTACGGCAAAATTACATTAATTCTTGTAACTTTGTAAGCGTTTAACTATTGTCAATGGAAAAGGAAAGTCGAGAAAAGCAAATATATAGGGTTACAATTGTCGGTTCAATTGCTAATTTTTTTTTGTTAGTGTTTAAGTTCGTGGCTGGAATATTGGGACAAAGTAGTGCTATGATTGCGGATGCCGTACATTCTTTGTCAGATTTCGTGACGGATATTATCGTGCTGGTTTTTGTGAAAGTTTCTGCTAAACCGAAGGATGCGGGACATGATTACGGGCATGGTAAATATGAGACACTGGCAACTGCAATTATCGGGATCGTTTTGTTAATGGTCGGAACAGGGATTTTTTGGAACGGGTTGAATCAGATACTTGCTTTTTATCGGGGGGAGAAGTTGGGTAGTCCCGATTTAATAGCCTTGATCGCTGCTCTTGCTTCGATCGTGGTGAAAGAAATCCTGTATCGTTACTCGGTTATCGTGGGGCATAAGGTGCAAAGTCAGGCTGTTGTGGCGAATGCTTGGCATCATCGTTCGGATGCATTCTCGTCTATCGGTACAGCTTTGGGGATTGCCGGGGCGATCTTTCTGGGAAAGGACTGGCGGGTACTTGACCCGATTGCAGCCGTTATCGTGAGTATTTTCATCGTGAAAGTGTCCATTCAGCTCCTGATACCTTGTTTGAATGATTTATTGGAGCGATCTTTGCCGGAGGAGACCGAGAAGGAAATAATTACGATAATTAATGAAGACCCGCAAATAAAAGATCCTCATAATTTGAGAACTCGTCGGATCGGTAATGACTTCGCTATAGAAGTGCATATCCGCTTACGGCCGGATATGACCGTTCAGGAGGCACATGTGGTTGCTACCGGGATTGAGAATCGTTTGAGGGCTAAATACGGATTGCGTACTCACGTGGCTGTGCATGTAGAACCTGAGAAAAATGAATAATATCGATGAGAAGAGCGGTGTGGTATTACACGATAGTGTGCGTGTTGTTGATATTGGTTGGGGCTTGTAAGGAAAACGAAAAGAATAAAAAGCCTTTTGTTTATTTTAAAAATTACCAGAGAACTTTTAATGATTTAAATGACAGGCATCTGTCATCCGCCAAGCGATTGGGAATTACTCCATTGAAATCCTCGGAGGATTTGGGTAAGGCTGACCGGAATTTAAAAGAGATTAAATCCTGTAAATTGTTCCAAGTGGATAAATTAACACATTCAGAACCTTATCTTGTCCCGGAGGCCTGTGATTTATTGGCAGATATAGCCCGAAATTTTAAAGACTCCCTGTATCAGAAAGGCCTGCCTTCCCATAGTATTATCGTGACAAGTGTGTTACGAACGGGGTCCAGCGTGAAGAAATTGCGGAAGAGTAATGGAAATGCCAGTGCCAATTCCGCTCACGTGTACGGGACTACTTTTGATGTGGCATATGCACGTTTCAAGAAGGACGGACGTAAAGAAGCACCGAAGGAAAAGTTGAAAAGTGTGTTGGCAGACGTGTTACAGGATTTGCGTTTGCAAAAGAAATGCTATGTTCGTTATGAGTTTAAGCAAGGTTGTTTTCATATCACGACAAGATAACATAAGCAATATTACAGAAATACATAAGAGACAGGGCTGTATGTATTATTAAAAAGAATCGTTATCTTTGTCGGCTGAAAAAATGCATTCCACGGGTGTGGTGTGCTGGCAAGTTAGATAATAATTAAAATGACAAAAATATAATGGGTTTACAATGTGGAATAGTCGGTTTACCAAACGTGGGGAAATCGACACTATTTAATTGTTTGAGTAATGCGAAGGCGCAGTCGGCAAATTTCCCTTTTTGCACGATCGAACCCAATGTGGGAGTGATCACCGTGCCGGACGAGCGACTGAATAAATTGGTCGAGTTGGTACAGCCTCAAAACGTGGTACCTGCCGTGGTGGAGATCGTGGATATTGCTGGGTTAGTGAAAGGTGCGAGTAAAGGTGAAGGTTTAGGAAATAAATTTTTGTCTAATATCCGGGAAACGGATGCTATTATTCACGTGTTACGTTGTTTTGATGATAATAATATCGTACACGTGGATGGTAATGTTGATCCGATCCGTGACAAAGAGACGATTGATACAGAGTTGCAGTTGAAAGACTTGGAAACGGTGGAAAACCGTTTGGCAAAAGAGGAAAAAAAAGCCCAGACCGGGGGGGATGCAAAAGCGAAACGCCTGGTCGAGGTGTTACATTTATACAAGGATGCGTTGGTACAGGGAAAATCTGCTCGTTCCGTGCAATTAAACGATTTGCAGCAGGAGGCAGCAAAGGAGTTGATGTTGCTGACGAATAAACCTATTTTGTACGTTTGTAACGTGGATGAGGCTTCTGTTGTGACGGGAAATAAATACGTGGATGCCGTGCGGGAAGCCGTGAAGGACGAGGGAGCAGAAGTATTGGTGATCGGTGCCGCTATTGAGGCGGATATTGCCGAGTTGGACACGTACGAGGAGAAACAATTGTTTTTGCAGGATTTGGGACTGGAGGAAGCCGGGGTGAATAAATTAATTCGTACGGCTTACAAGTTGTTGAATTTGCGTACTTATTTTACGGCAGGTCCGAAGGAGGTGAGGGCGTGGACTTTTAAGAACGGGATGAAAGCCCCGCAGACGGCTGGGATTATTCACACGGATTTCGAAAAAGGGTTTATTCGTGCGGAAGTGATTAAATACGAGGATTTTATAGCCTTGGGATCCGAGGCAAAATGCAAGGAAGCCGGGAAGATGTCGGTGGAAGGAAAAGAGTACGTGGTGCAGGATGGGGATATGATGAACTTCCGTTTTAACGTGTAATGAGGGCATAGTTTTATCCTGGATAAAGATGATATTAAAGAAACTTTTTGGATTT
>ENA-OURQ01001432-OURQ01001432.1-human-gut-metagenome-genome-assembly--contig:-NODE-1432-length-20223-cov-8.266263_pt1 | contig 20223 bp, 17 predicted proteins | sample MGYA00242105_ERZ508999 | MGnify/ENA primary metagenome ERZ508999 (study PRJEB26280, sample SAMEA2338771) | human gut metagenome | biome: human gut; feature: human-associated habitat; material: faeces...
CTTTCAATCGATCCGGAACCACCGGCAATCATGAGGTAGCCGGCCGCTCCGGAAAAGCGAGCAAACGCCTCGGCACGAGCGACCCTGGCCTGCTCCCGAGCTGCTTTCTGATCGGCACGTTGCTGCGCCTCTTTGTTTTCTCGCCATTCGCTGGCGATAGCGGGTTTCTTGGTTTTACGCATAGCCGATGAATTATAAAGATTTCCGCGCTTTTCTCGCCGTTTTGGACTTGTTCCCACAGCGAGATTTTGCGGAGTTTTCAACAGCTTGGAAGGTTGCGTACATTTGGCAAAACAAAATCAGATTACTCATAAATACCTGAGTCCACTTGTCGGATATACTGCCTCCATCTCATGTCTTTTCGAGGAATGTACCGCTATGCAGACCATGCCCAACATCACGATGGTAACTGACACCAACTTTGACTCGGTTGTCGCAGAAAGCCAAAAGCCCGTACTTCTTGCCATCGGCGCACAGTGGTGTCCTGACTGCCGCCGGCTCCAACCGCTGTTCATGCAATTCGCCAAGGACTACAGCGACAAACTGGTTTTTGCCAGTTGCGATTTCGACAACAACCCCGGCATCAAGGAAAAGTTCGATGTGCGTCACATCCCTGTGTTTGTCGTTCTCAAAGACGGCCAACCGGTCGACACGCTCATTGAGCCCAAGAGCATTGCTCCGTTCAAGGAATTTGTTGAAAAAGCAGTTGCCTAACGTTGAGAAATGGCGCTTTGAACCTCCGTTCGAGGCGCCTTAGGCTCTTGCTTTCAATGTCCGCCTCGGGCATAATGCCTCCTTTGCAGGCGTATGCTTGCGGTTGAAAAATTTGATCAGTGGGGGTGTAGCTCAGCTGGGAGAGCGCTGCGTTCGCAATGCAGAGGTCAGGGGTTCGATCCCCCTCATCTCCACCAAAAACCAATCCGCCAATGCTCATATGCATCCGCGGATTTTTTATTTTCCCCTGCTTTACAAGGCATTCCGACCATTTCCCTTTCCGCCCGTCTCCGTTCGCTTCCGCCTGTATCCGCGTTTTTATGGTATAAGTTTTGGTATAAGAAAACAAAACGTGGATCGAACTCTCAGGAAAGGAATACTCCATGCCCAAAGCCGCTCGTCTTCTTACCGCCAAAGAAGTCAATGCCATTAGCAAACCAGGTTTAACCGCTGTTGGCGGCGTTACAGGGCTGTATTTGTACATTGACCCAAAGTCCAACGGTAGATCGTATGTTCTGCGTTATACAAATGCATGCGGCAAGCGTTGTCACATCAGTGTAGGGCCAGCCTCAACCATCACCCTAAAAGAAGCCCGAACTTCCGCTGATGAAATGCGCAGACGCCTATTGCAGGGAATCGACCCTATTGAAGACCGTCGTAATCGCGCCATAGAGGCTGAGCGAGTTCGCCAAGTTCAATCAGCGGTATTGGAAGAAGAACAACGGACCGTCGCCTTCTGTGCAGAGCAGTTCATCAATGAGCGTGCGCAATCCGGTTTTTGGAATAACAATCGGCGCGGCGAGTCAGTCGCAAGGGCTTACTTTAAAAATCACATCAATCCTGTTATTGGCCACATCCCAATTTCCAAACTAACAGCAAAAGACGTTTACCAAATGCTGCTTCCTATCTGGCAGTCCACGACAGACACAGGTAAGAATTGCCGCAGCAGCATCTTTCAGCTCTATCGATGGGCCCTGGCTCAAGGATGGTGCAGTGGAGACAACCCTGCTGACTCGAAAGGCGTGCTGGCGGTGTACCTCGAACCGCTAAAGACCGCCCGCAAGAAACCTCAAAACTACGCGGCGGCAGATTTCAATGAAATCCCCCAGCTCATTAAAGCCTTGCTAAGTAAAAAAACGTCCAGCTATTTGCTCACAGCCTTTAGCATCGTCACAGTTTTACGAGCAAAAATGGCTCGGCTTGCCAGATGGTCTGATGTAGATTTCGAAAAGCGAATTCTTCGCGTACCGGAAGCCCACTTCAAAACCAAAGGCCGGGGCGATCACATTGTCTATTTATCCTCAGCAGCGATAAAAATTCTGAATCTGTTACCCAAGTACTCTGACACCGGATACTTGTTCCCATCACCCCGGACTATGCTGGCACTTTCGGATAACGCCATGCGTGCCGTTCTTCAGCAACTACATGAAGAAAAGTTAGCGCGAGATGGCATTGGCTGGATTGATCCGGTTTTGAGCCAAAAGACCGGAACCCCTTGCATGATCACACAGCACGCCACAGCGAGAGCAAGCTTTAAAACATGGGCTAGCACAGGTGAAAACCGAAAGAAATTTGACGCAGATGCCGTCGAACTCTGTATGGCTCACCAGCTTAAGGATGACTACAACGGTGCTTATAACAGAACCACCCTTGTAGAGGAACGTCGCGAAGTTATGGAAGCCTGGGGACGGTACTGTCTATCACAAGCAACGATATAGAGTGACAATTTGCTGAGATTCATGAAAAAACCAGATAAACCCAGTAAACCCACGTTCTCGATTACATTGCCATGTCCCAAGAAATACAACCAAACCAGGACCTGAAGCTAGTCTGCACAGAAAACTCAGACAGTAACCACGATCAGGGCTGCAAAATTACACTCGCTGAATTTATCACTGCGGCTTACGGTCTCGACCCTTGCAAACTTTATTACAACCGTTTTGGAAGACTTTCGCCGCTCCCTCCTCAAGTTCAGGAAGTGTATATGCGACTCGCAAAACGCATGCAAATCACTTCGAAAGATACCTTTGGATGTACTGTTTTATTCGGGAATGAAGAATGTAGCAACATTCGCGAGGAAAACATTTCGAAAGAATGCAAATTTCATGTTCGTGCCTATCTAAAAGAGTGCGAAAATTTATCAATTAATCCATCACAAGGATACATCACAAGACGTCTTTCAAGATTAAATCTTTATAGCTCAAAAGAACATCTGTATGTATTTTCATGGATGACTATAATTCCTGCTTGCGTTTTTATTATTGTCAATTTTTGTTTTTACCTAGCTGGAAAAGCATCAATACACCCATTAGACTCTGCAATTCCATATCTCTCATCCAGTTTTGCGCTCGCATCAATTTTATATCTGCCATTTTGGGAAGTTTTAGCAGACAGCCTCGAAAAGCCGTTAAAGAAACATAAATTTAAATGCACATCAAATATAAATGAAATTCGTTTAACAATTACAACCTTATTAAACTTGCACAAATCTCACAGCAAAATATGTGAAAGAATCTTTGCGTCGGCAAAAGATAATCTAAAATTTGAAGACTGCAAAGAATATGTAGTAACTAAATTAAAAAAAACGGCCAATGATCTAGAAAAACTACAAGCCAATCACAATGTTTTATCTATCGAAAACAAATCGCTTTTATCAAAGGTTGAATCTACGGAAAACAACAATAACAAGCTAAAAGCCGAAAATCAAGAACTTACCGTAAAGAATACTCATTTGACCGATTCCAATCACGAACTCACATTAAAAAACTCAACCCTATCTAACGATCTGCAACAACTGCAATCAAAACACAACGACTTGCTTGTACAGGTCAGACTTCTATCCGAGAAAAATGAATCTATAGAACAAGAAAAAAAACAATTAGAAAACACAATTCAAAATCTTACCACTGACAAATCTGAGCTCATAAATCAAAAAGAAAAACTAGAAAGCAAAATTTCTCAACTAGAAACCGAAAAACCGTCCATTGTCGAACTAAAAAAGAGCAAAAAACTAAATCTCTATCTTATATTCTTAATCTGCGAATTACTTCTCGGCAAAAATATTCCTGCATCTCTACAAGGGGTAAAAGGAACTCAAAATGCTATTCTTGGAATTGGCAAATTTTTCGATTCACTCAGAGAAAGATACCCAGAACATTTTAAAAACCTTTCCAGATCCAATTGGTACAATATATATCCAAATCTTATTAGCTTCTGCTTTGAAGAAGACAAATTTGACCCAAGAATCATCCATAGATCCTACGACGGATCGTGCGAGCCCATAGAAAAGGTAATAGACAAACTATAAATTCGAATCAATATCGATATAAAAAGAATTGAAAATCGATTCTCTCTGATATTCTAATGTCAAGCAAATTCTTGTTCAGCAGATTGAACAACTTAAAGCAGAGCGCCCTAACAACATTTCTGGAAACAAGACTAGCAGGGCGACAACCGACCGGCTTTTCAACAAATGATGGAATATGTTCGCGAGGGAGACACCATTGTTGTGTGCAGCATGGATCGTTTAGCTCGCAACTTGGCCGACTTCTTGACCACAACAAAGGAACTCCAGGCCAAAGGCGTCAGTATTCGCTTCCTAAAAGAGTCGATCTTTTTGGATGCGTCAGGAAATGACGTGGCCATGACTAAACTGCTTATGTCTATGCTTGGTGCCGTTGCCGAATTTGAGCGTTCCATGATCCGGGAACGTCAACGCGAAGGCATCGAGCTAGCTAAAAAGCGTGGTGTCTATAAAGGTAGAAAACCGACGGACGCAGCAATCATCGAAAAGGCACGAGAAAAAATTAACCTTGGAATTCCTATTGCCAAAGTGGCAAGAGAAGCAGGCATCGCACGCTCTACGCTTTATAGACGCCTTCAGCAAATGGAACAGCAGAACCAGTTTTCGTGATAATCCGAGAGGTAGGCATGTTTGATGATCGAATCGTGCACCAGTACATCGTCAGCAACGAAAACGATGATGAATTTGTTCGCCAGTTATGGCCTCGTGGCGAGGTCTGCGAGATTGCTCACAAACACTATTACTCCAGGCCGAAGAAACAGACACCGGAAGAGTTTGCCGTCTGGTCTGTTGAAAATCTGAGAATCAATGTGCCGATGGAGGTTCTTGCGCATAGCGACAAGGTGACCGTAGTTGGGGATGCTCGAAATGGTCAAGATTTGACCGACGTTGAGAGATGGTTTATCGGTTACGCCCAAGCAGAAGGACTTCAGCCTGATGTCTATTTGTGTGACGGTGTCAATTTGATCAAACGTGACGAGGAAGATTTTCGGTCTGCCCCTGACATAGCCGAAGCCATAGCTAAAGATAAAGCCGAAAGAGCGGCCTATACGGCCACCTTGAGGGAAATTGGTCTTGATATTGAAGTGTCTGCTCCAGCTCTCTGGAGTCGTCAGGAAGGGTACATCAACTACTCAGACATTGATCTTCCATTTCCGTTGATTCGTCGCATTGAACGGTGGGCGGAAGCTTACTGGCTCTTTTACGATATCTCTCCGCGAGTCATCACTGTCGAAGAATTTGAAGAGAGGCATCAAAAAGAGTCTCAGGCGATCTGTGAGGAACTCCGCAGGGCACTGCCCTATGCAAAAATTATTGGACAAAGATAGTTCCTCATCTGCGAATCGCTGAAGAATTATACGTGGGTCACATATTTGTAAGGAGGGAGCCTTTTCTCTCCCTCCTGATGTAATAATAGCCAAGCTATTTTCTACACGTCTGTTCTATCACAGACAATTCCCTAAAGTTATTTTGAGGATAAATCCAATTAGGAACCCAATTTATAGTTTTAAAGGGTACAGAATCTAAGAAATATCCTGAGTAAAGATATGAAGTAAGTAGCCGCAACCTCTTATTTCTACAATCTACCTCGTATTCGCTAACATCTGTACGAGTTCCACTTAAATTTCCTTTTAAAAAGGCACCTCGTCTAGCAACCTCCATACTATATCCAATCAGATATCCATTTTGTAATTTATTTGCTTGTTGATTTGTCCTGACAAACACAAGATACTCTGGATCAGCACCATTGCTTCCGCCGAAAGCGCGAACAGCATCATATTGTGCACAGGTTACACATAACCAATCCTTGTAAAAAGTTACAGATCCATTAGTGATACCATTGACATAGATAGAAGTCTTTGAAAGATAATGCCCTGAAACAGTTATTGTTTCAGTAATAACTTTTTCTTTTGGGACTGCTGTTTGCTTTTGTCGTTCCTCTGTAATTGGAGAAACTGGATGATATGCAACAGATTGTTCATTTGTAGAATCGAAAAAACTAACTTTTAGCACATACATAACGCACAATAGCCATACTACCAAAGATGGAAAAATGACTATATAGTAAGTTTTACGTGCCTTTTCCTGAGTATACCCTCCATTGGTTTTCTTCTTAGCAAAGATAAGATAAAAAAATAACGGCAGAACACCAAGAGGAATAAGAGCCCAAAATATATGATATGGCGAAATGTCAATAGATGCACAACGTTTTATAAAAAGCATTGCACCAATAATTGACAAGACAGCATATCCAGTTGATGTCAGTATATAAATTAAAGGCTCTCCTTCCTTTGCGGCAATCTCACCTATAAATACAATAAAGCCACTCACCAGAAAAAGGAAAATCGACAAAAAAACAAATTTACCTCTGGAAATTTCTCCTTTATATGAAAAAATACCATGGTTAGCAGATGTGGGGGCTTCGCCACTCTCAATCTCGTCATTCATAGGATACCTTTAATACTATTTAAAGATATTTATCTTCTTGCACTTTGATGTGCTGCTCTCTGGATCATTGCTGGGCAACATAGAACAAGTTGTCGCTTAGCTTCTTCTGCAATCTTTCTTGTCTCTTCTGCGCAATGGTAAAGTGCCACAATAGCCCGCTGTACCTCGATCGGAGGCAATGGAATCTTCACCCGGCACATATCGTCCCAGTTGAACGTTTCTCGGGCACTACCCCATGAATTGAAACGAGCATAGCGATCAAACTCTGGGCGTTTGAATTGCAAATAAAGATATTCTGGAAGCAACTTCTTTATATCTGCAATTTCAAACACCTCATTAACAGATGATACTATGATTGGATAGTCAAATTTAGATAGACAAGTAACGAGACACTTTTCATTATTTGTGGTTTGAACAAACGCAAACTGATCGCGCAAGACAATTTTGTAAGTATTCAGCTTGTTTTTATTAACCTTTGAGGATGGCTCACGAAATTGTTTGGTTACAGATAAACCTTTGACAGTTTTAATCGAATTATCTGAATTTCTTTTATCCAATCGTCTTATGTATGATCGCAACTCAACAAAAGGCCATTTCTCTCGGCAATTCACCATGTACGCCTGCGCTGCCGCTTCGAGAGACTTCAGAAGCGCTTCATTCTCCTCAATGAGCACCATTAGCCCTTTGTACGCGTCAACGTAGGTCTGCTGCACCTCAATCGGTGGCAGCGGAATCTTCACTCGGCACATGTCGTCCCAGTTGAACGTCTCTCGGGCACTACCCCATGAATTGAACCGCGCATAACGATCAAACTCTGGGCGTTTGAATTGCAAATAAAGATATTCCGGGAGCAATTTCTTTATATCTGCAATCTCAAATACCTCATTAACTGGCGATACTATGATTGGATAGTCAAATTTAGATAGACAAGTAACGAGGCACTTTTCATTATTTGTGGTTTGAACAAAGGCAAACTGATCGTGCAAGACAATTTTGTAAGTATCCAGCTTGCTTTTATTAACCTTTGAGGATGGCTCACGAAATTGTTTGGTTACAGATAAACCTTTGACAGTTTTAATCGAATTATCTGAATTTCTTTTATCCAATCGTCTTATGTATGATCGCAACTCAACAAAAGGCCATTTCTCTCGGCCCCCCGCTACGCACGTCTGTTCTGCAGAGTTCTGAATCTCAGAATTCATAGCCGAGCTCCTTGAAAGCGTGCTTTAGCGCTTCCTGATTAGCCGTCTGTCGCTTCAGGAGATTGGCAACGACCGAAGCGGTATCACTCATGATCTGCTCATAATCAATGTCTTTGTCTCGGTCCACGAACTCAATGTAGCGACTCGGTACAAGAGAGAAATCATTATCCGAAATTTCCTCGAGCGAAACCGATCGATAGAGTTCCGGCATAGCGTATGTCGCACTCTCAGTACCTTCGCTCTGCCACAAGTGATAGATATCGGCAACTCGCTTGATTTGTTCCGGCAGAAGCTGCACGTACTTTTTCTCGTAAATGTTCTGATTCCACGTGCGCAAATCGACGAACAGGATTTCACCCGTGCGATTTCGCAGCTGTCGCTTGTGGTATAGCCCACCTTTTTTGTTCTGATTCAGAATCCAAAGCGTCACGCTGATATCAGTTGAATAGAACATTTCGCGCGGCAGAACGATGATGGCTTCAACTTTGTCGTTCTCAATGAGCTTGTGGCGGATTTCGTAGGTATCCGAGTCTCCTAGGGCACCGTTTGCCAGAAGAAAACCAGCAACACCGTTTACGACACTGAGCTTTGAGAGCATGTGGAGAATCCACGCGTAGTTCGCATTGCTCACTGGTGGTACGCCGTAACCTGCCCAACGGCAATCTGTCACAAGTTCGTTTTCGGTGCGCCACTTCTTCAGGTTAAAAGGCGGATTCGCCATGATGTAGGAGGCCTTGAGCGTCTTGTGCAAATCGTTCGTGAAGGTCGAAGCCGCCGTACTGCCGAGGTTATAAGAAATACCTCGTACCGCCAAATTCATCTTGGCTAGGCGGTATGTCTCCGGCTGACTTTCTTGCCCATAGACTTGCACAGCCTTCGTATTTCCACCGTGGGCCTCGACAAACTTTGACGCCTGCACGAACATGCCGCCTGAACCGCAACATGGGTCATAAATGGTGCCGTCGTAAGGCTCAATCAGTTCGCATATAAGCTCAACGATGCTGTGCGGCGTATAGAACTCCCCCTCCTCCTTGTCGGCATTGATGGAGAACGCCTGAAGGAAATATTCATAAACACGCCCGATCAGGTCTTTTTCATGAAAGCGCTCTTCACTGATTTTGTTGATTTCGTCAATGAGCGATTTGAGCGTTTTCCCTTCAATACGGGATTCCGTGAAAAGCTTCATTGGCAGTGCCCCTTGAAGGCTTTCAATCGTCGAATCGAGATTCGAAACCATCATATCAATGGCGAGCGGTAGCTTGGCGCTGTCAGTTGCGAGCAGGACTTCCCAACGGCATTCTTCCGGCAGATAAAAAACGCCATCCCGCTGGTAGAAGGAAGGAACCTCAATAAAACGATCCGAAGGAAGGTTTCTTGCCTCCATGTCCGCACGAATCTTTTCGCGCTGCCGATAAAACTTCTCTCCGATGAATTTCAAAAAGACGAGCGTAAGAATCATGTCGCGCCGTGTCGCCATGCTTGCCTTACCGCGAAGGATATCGCGGCAGTTCCATAAAACATCTTCGAGTTTGAGTTCTGCTGATTTCTTGTTTTTTGAACCTTTCGTTCGTGCCATTTCTGATTGTCCTGTTTACGGTCAGCTGTTGTAGGTTTTGAAATTGCGGATCTGTTCCATGACCTTGTTGAAAACTTCTTCGTTCCATTCGGGCGGATAGCCTTCTTGGTAAAGCAAGATCGTGAGTTCAGCCTGCAGATCAGCTTTTAGGTTGTCGTTATTGAGCCAATCTGCATACACAGCCGAATTGTCAATTAGCGCCTTGATTTTGCGAGAGAGCTCAAGGCACTTTTCATCTGAATACTCAAATCCGTGCGCTTCTCTTTGATCAACGAGAATGTCATAGAACGCCTTCTCTTCGAAGGTAATACCGAGGCGTTTAAATTCTTCACGATCTTTTCGGAGACGACGGAAAAGATCCAACACTTCATCCGTGAGTTCATTGAGCTTCTGATTAACGACATCCTGAATAGCTTGCACGGTCTTGGATGCCACTTCGTTTGCGAATATCAGTTTGTCGCGTGTGTTGTACTCATCGATAACCTTCTGTAGACGCTCGTCGAAGCGCTGAGCTTTGAGCTGATTGGTTTTGCCGTACTCACGAATCGCTTTCTTGAGCGACTTGACAAGCAATTGAAACTTTGTGTGAGGCAGTTTCACCTTTTCGATTTCTTCCGTGAACTTCTCGGAAAACAGTTCCTCCTCTCCTTCTGCGTTGAGCACTGTCTCGATGCCCGTGCACTGAAGTGCCTCGGACACCATGTTTTCGACAACGCGGTTCATAGTTTCGACGCTGTGACGCGTATTAGTCGTCTTACCGTTAATTTCCTGCACGGCCATGAAGAATTGCGCCCACATCGTCTCTTCTTTGTTGAGGCGACCTGCGGGCTGCAGAATTCCGTAGGCAGATTTAAGACGTCTCACGTGTCCCTTGAAGAGCGTGGCAAAACTCGTTTTAGGATCTTCTGGCAACGGAAGTTGAGAAAGCACAAATTCTGCGGCCCTCTGCAAAGCGAGAAGGCGAGGCAACGGTGCACCCATAAAAAAATCGGATGCATCAAATTCGTGGAACATCTCCTTGAGGATTTGCAATTCATTTGCGAACGCACTGTACGTTAGCTCGGTATCGGGCGGCGGCTCATCGTCACCTCCATACTGCTTCAATGCCTTCTGCATGTTCTTGCGAATGCCGATGTAATCGACAATAAGGCCATATTCCTTACCGGGATACTTGCGGTTAACACGGGAAATCGTTTGAATAAGCGTATGGCGCTGCAACGGCTTGTCGTTGTAAAGAAGAGCCAAGCACGGCACATCAAAACCCGTGATCCACATATCGACGACGATAGCTATCCGGAAATTCGACTGCGGCTTCTTAAACTCACGGTCGAGCATCTGACGATGTGCTTTGTCCCCCAAAAGCTCGAACATTCCCTTCGGATCATTGCTCCCGCGAGTCGCCACCATGTTCACCATCGGAAGGCTTTGGTAGCTTTCGAGCTCAGCTATCTTTTCGGGCGTATCGAAGGCCGATTCATCTGCAACTCGCTTCGGCTCAAACCATTCAGGCCGAATCTCTTTGAGCTTCTCATGCAGGCGGTAGGCAATCGGGCGCGTTGAAGACACAATCATGGCTTTTGAGACAGTACCGACATGTTCCGCCACGTAATTTTCGTAATGGTTCGCGATATCTGTAGCCATACGCTCCAAGCGGTCATCGTCGCCCAGAATCACTTCAAGCTTGCTCATCGCCCTCCGGCTACTATCCACCTTTTCTGCATCTGCCCCTTCTTCCTCACATTGAGCGTAATAGGCTTCAATCTCCTGAGCTTTTTCTGTATTGAGTACAATCCGTGCTAGTCGGGCTTCGTACTTGAGTGGCACAGTTATGCCGTCGGCTACGGCCTGCTTCATCGTGTACTTGTCAACGACAGGGCCAAAAACATGCACAGTTTCTTCAATAGGCGTACCGGTGAAGCCGACGAATGTCGCGTTGGGAAGTGCGTCATGCAAATACTGCGCAAACCCAAATTTCACAAAAGCCCCGGCATTGCCGCCCTTACTATCGTCTCTGATTTCAAGCTTTTCGCCGAGATTGAGCTGTGTGCGATGCGCTTCATCACTGAAACAAATGATGTTGCCACGCTCAGAAAGGAGTCCCGTCGTCTCACAGAACTTCTGCACCGTCGTTACAAACACTCCGCCAGATTGTCGAGCAAGTAGCTCCTTTTTCAGATCCCCGCGGCTATCAAAAGAGCGAATAGAGTCGTCACCAAGAAAATCTGTCGAAGACTCAAAAAGCTTACCTGACTGAGTTTCCAGGTCTTCGCGATCAACGATGATGAGAATCGTTGGGGAGAGCGCCGTTCCTTTTATAAGGCGCCGCGCAAGGAACAGCATAGTGAAGGTTTTGCCGCACCCGGTAGCCCCGAAATAAGTTCCACCCTTGCCGTCGCCACCATGTTCGCGCAAATGCTCGAGAATATTGTTATAGAGCTTTTTCACTGCAAAAAACTGAGGATAGCGACAGACAATTTCCGTCTCACGTTGTTGACCTTCCTGAACGTCAGGAAAGTAAACAAAGTCCCGAATAATCTCAAGAAAACGCTGAGGCGGAAAGGCTCCTTTGACAAGCGTTTGCATCTCGCCCAGCCCTGCAGCAGCGTCATCCTCGTTCTCAACCTTCTTCCAAGCGTAGTAATGCTCAAATGGCGCATATGTAGTGCCGAGCCTTGTGGAGCCTCCGTCGCTGATAACCGACATCAAGCAGAACTTCATGAGCGATGGAATATCACGCTTGTATCGGACATGAATTTGTTCCCAAGCATCAAAGATAGTTGCTTGTCGCTGAGCCGGGTTCTTGAGTTCAATAATGCAAAGCGGAATCCCGTTCACAAAAAGCAGAATATCGGGACGCCGTTCCACCCCATGTTCACGAATCGTGAGCTGGTTTACTGCGCGAAATACATTGTTGTCCCAATGCTCGAAGTCAATGTAGTCAATGGGTACATCTGGCAACGTTGAATCGGCTCGCTGAAAAATAAAGCCGTTAACGCACAACGAGGCCACATTACGCAGCGACAGATAGTCCGTATTGCCGCCGGTATTTCTCAGGTTGAAAACTATCTGGTTTACTTCATCGTCAGACAGCTCTTGATAATTACGTTGCAAAAACGTCTTTAAGTCGTCCAGCAGCAAGACATCGGAAAACTTACGGTGCAATGCTTCCCCATGGGAAATTTCCCAGTGTTGCTCAAACAGCAAAGACAGAACTGCCTCTTCATATTCCGATTCGTAGTAACCATTAACCATGAAATGGACTCCTATTGGCAATGCCCTTACCTGGCTTAACACCTCAACTTTATCGCATCAGTTCCAATTAGAAGGAATTTCCGAGAGTTCCGCTTTTTGGAGTGCTTCGGCGATTCTTGCCTGTTCCTTGAGCAGACACTCCTGCTCCTCAAACACCTTGACTTCTGTCTCAATCTGCTCTTGCGTCCAAGACGGAATAGGAAAATTCTCAACCTGTTTTACCGACATAAACGCCAAGCGATTAGGCACTTGGAGAGACGGAACAATGGATTTCAGGTACTCTTTGAAGTCCGAAGAGCGCAAATATCTCACCAATGGGTAGACAAACGACTTTTGCACCTCAGCTCTCAGTCGTAGTCCAACACAAGGCTGTCCAAGAACCCAATTCTTCGGAGCATTGTCGCCAACGATGCCGCACTTTCCGACACTTCCTTTTACGACAAAAACAATATCCCCCGGTTGCAAAATTGTTCGCTTAAAAGCCAACGTCTGCTTTTCCATTTCTACCATTGTGCATGTGCTCGGTTGAGATACTCGCCCAAATTCAGAAATATCTGCAGCACACACTTCGTGATACTGTTCCCCCTTTTCGCACTCATTGATGGGGATTGGCCGAATAACTTCAACAAAATCAGTTAGCTTGCTTTTAAACGCGCCAATCTGCCGGATATGTTCAGCTTGACGTTCATCAATCAGATACTTGCAAGGAAGCAATGAGTAATTAGCAGCAGCAATCTCTTCGTTCAAGACGTCTCGATAATCAAGCCCCTCTGGAGAGAACTGAATAATCTTCTGAACTGCGTCTTGCCCCTCCTGCGTAATAACCCGTTGCCTTCTTCTCATCGGTCGGGAGAAATAGGATTCCTTTTTGAGATCAACCATTGTCACGCTCGAGTGTGAACAATCGCTCCTGTCAAAAAGAAATAGCATGCTAGAAAGAACGGTGGCGTCACACAAGTTATCAGGCAACTCTGCTACGGCATACAGGCGCTGACTTTGCACTGCCTGTCTCCGAAACTCCAGAAACTGTTGCGTTTCATTAAAGGTGTAACCTGGAGCAAGAGTCGTCAATATCTTTCCGTTTGCTACTTTAAGCGCATTTTTTAACCAAATGAGAGCCATATCTGTCTTCTCAAACCCCTTGGTTCCCTTAGTCATCCATGGGAGTAACAGATATAGATCTGCATCAGTCGTCGCTTTGATAGGCGTACGAGATTTTTCAACCTCAAACCAGTTATATTCCTCAATATCAATCGGGATCCCAGAGCATTGCTTAAAAAGCTGCCACAAAAGCATATCCGTGCCACCCTGAGTCCATATGGTCACCTGCTTTCCCTTTTCTGCAAGTAAAGCTGGCAGAGCATTAAAGCCAAGGGAAAAAACCTTGGCACTCGGAGATGTTCCCCAAATAGCAATCGTTCGCAAAATTGCGGTCGGGTACCCTCCTCCAATAAACATACCTTTTTCTTTTGCGTAGGCATCCACCTTATCCCACAGCAACAGGTTCCAGGTCTCTTCTTCTCCCAAATCTCCAATCGCCCATTTGACCTGAGACATCAAATCCATGCATTCATAGGCTCTAAGATCGTCTTTTCTGCCAAACAAGTAATCTCGGCCTGTAATCCGTTCGCACACCTGCTCAAGCGTTTCATTCACACCGACATCAATCCGACCGGTTGCGAGTCCCAACAGGAGAATCCGCAGAGCCAAATCGTCTTTAGGATTCAACCAAAGGTTCTTGGTTAAATCATGCAGACTGTCGCTGATAGATATTTCGTTTGTTCTTGCCATTATCTTCACCTTCACATCCGAAAACTGTTTAAACGGTATGTCGTAATGTCCACCCCTCCGGACTTGACCAACACATACCCTCCAGTTTCTGAAATTTCGTCAAGTTGCCGTTTCATCTTGGCTAGTGACTCACTAGCAGCTTTGCAACCTTTCGTGTTCAATACGATCTTGTCGCCCTGTGTAACTCCAAATTTTTCGACCAACGCAAGAATGTTTTCAGTGATCCCGCGTTGTGACATTCGCTTGCAAATATGTCGTGTTTTGGCCATTTTTACTCCTTACGGGAGATAAATGTTTGTAATCGGTACGCCGTACTTTGTTCTGTTAGGGGCATTATACATGCACATATCCACCCGTCAATAGCATTGGGTACGTCGTACCGTTTGCTGCACTCTATCCAGTTATCTACAGGAAGTCTCACGACAAGTCCAATGGGTATTGTTGTTAAAATGTGGAAAACAACAAATCCACAATTTAACAATCAATGAAAGTCGTCAGCATCCTCAATCAGAAAGGCGGTGTCGGCAAAACAACGCTGTCTATCAACCTCGCGGCCGCACTTAAGGCGCTCAATCATTCTGTCTTACTCGTTGATGCAGATCCTCAAGGCTCTTCGCTTGATTGGGCGGCGGCCCGCGAACCTGCTGAACCTCTTTTCAGCGTAGTGAGCTGTCCTAAACCTACCATCCACAAGACTGTTACAGACATTGGCGTTGGCAAGGACTTCGTCATCATTGATGGCGCGCCTCGCGTGACCGACCTCGCTCGTTCCTGCATCATGGCTTCGGACTTGGTGTTGATCCCTGTTCAACCAAGTCCCTATGACATTTGGGCTTCACAAGAGGTTGTCAAGTTGATTCAGGAGGCCGTGATCTACAAGCCCGAACTCAAGGCTGCATTCGTCATTAACAGAAAGATTCCCAATACGGCCATTGGTCGTGACGTTGAAAGCGCTCTTGCGGAATTTGATTTGCCGGTGCTTTCGACAACCATTGGTCAGCGAGTGATCTTCGCTGAATCTGCCGCTGGTGGACTTAGCGTCCTTGAACAGGATGCTAAAAGTCAGGCTGCAGTAGAAATTAGCTTATTTGCGAAAGATGTGTTGAACTTGCTGGAGAAAAAGTGATGTCCCGTAAAACCGTTTCGATCAAACCGCAAGCCCGCAAAGCTCAAACTGACGCTATGAATATCTGGGTTGCTCAAGGTGCTGAAAATGCAGCTCGGCAGCACCAGGTCGCACCTGCAGAAAAAGAACCGATGAAGCGCCTTTCTATTGATCTTCCGGCCAGTTTGCACAAGGAATTGATGATGTACTGCGCAGCCAACGGAACCAAAGCGGCTTCCCTTGTTCGAGAGGCTCTCCTGAACATTCTGCACAAATGAGGAAATTCACATTTGTGGATTTGTTTGCCTGTTCTATTGCCTAAAAACCAACGCCATGAAACCTCGCGTAATTTTTCTCGACACAGAAACGACAGGACTTTCACCCAGCTACGCCAGGATCATTGAAATCGCAGCAGTTGAAGTTGATGACAATTTCACTCCTATCCGAGTGTTTCACGAATACCTTGACCCCAAGCAAAGGGTTGGAGGTTCGTTTCGTATTCATGGCCTAAGCGACGACTTCCTTCGGGGCAGAAAGACATTTCGCGACATAGCCGCCAGCTTTATCGAATTCATCAGGGAATCGACGGTCTATGCCCACAACATGCCTTTTGACCAAGGATTCTTAAATGCTGAGCTCTCTCGGTGTGGTTTCCCCAGATTGGAGACTTTTGCCGATCCAGTAGACACACTTCCTTGGGGCAGATCAAAAGTCTGCGGCAGTGCCAAACTTGACGCTCTCCTTCAAAAGTTCAACATTGACGCAAGTGCTCGCTCAACTTATCACGGCGCCTTGATCGATGCAGGGCTCCTTCTTCAAGTTTTTCTTTGCCTCGGTGGCAATCAAACTCGAGCTCAAGAACTCGATTTTCAGCAGATAAATGAAGCCGACGCTGTGTACCAACAGACTTGTTTGCCGACACGACTCGTTGAGCCTGAACCTGATTTTGATGATGACTACGATGATGACAGTCAAGAAGACGCCGAACCTCCCAGACAGGCTTCGGGTAGCTCAGGTGCTGTTTCCGTAAGTTGCTACGACGAGTACCGTGAAAAGCTCGAAGCAATCGTTGATTTCGCAGACTCTCACCCCTTCTTTGACGGTGACATGTATGAGGATATGCTCGAAAAATATCTAGAAACCGGACATCTATCACCTGCGCAAGAACTCGCCGTTGACAATGTTTGCGCGGGTTTTCACATCTGGTAGCTGATCATAAGTGAAAGCCGCATGAATGAACTAAATCACGGAGGGATTAGATCATGTGGGCTCCCGCGTATCTGACAATGAAGGAAGCAGTCGAGATTCTGAAAAAATGTCGGGAAGAAATCGACTTCAGACCGAGCGACTATAAGGATATGGACGAGATGCTCAGAGTACAGAGCGAAAAGGTAGCAGCCTGGAAGGCAGCAAACCCAGGGAAAACGTGGGGGCTGGAACGCCTAAAGGAAGAGGATCAGAAACGAGGCGAGCAGTTGGCAGCGGAGAAGGCAGCCGAGGAGGAGCAGATGCTTTGGAACGTAAAGCACCTGACGCCGAAGGAGTGCCAGAAGATAATGGACGACTGCTTTCGGGAAATAGGAATGGAGCCACTGAAATCTCAGATGGAAATGGTGCAGAAAGCGATGGACCCAAAGTGGGACCAGGAATTCTGTGCCAGGATGCAAGCCTGGCGCGAGAAGAATCCGGGCAAGTCGTGGGGGCAGCAGCGGATACTAGAAGAGGATCGAAAGAAGAGCGGACAAGCGGAGCAGACAGAAGCGGAGAAATATATGGTCAAAACAAAGTACCCGCAAGACCTTCTGCCGGAAGGCGTGAAGTACGAGTTGATGGTAAGGCAACCTGGTCCGGAAATCTCGGACGCAATAATAGATCCGTTCGGACTGTATCACGAAGAGATGGAGAAGCGACGAGCCGAGAAGACGGCCAAGGAGAAGGCCTAACCCGAGGGGCTCAAAAGGACATCAACTCGTGCGATTGATAAGATCTTCGAGGCGTAAGTCATCGTGGAGAGCTCCTGCCAAAAACATCAACCACTTCCTGTTCCGCACGGCGCCGGGAGGGTACTTCACACGCGACATCATCAAGATTGCCTACGATGTCACGTGCATTTGGACTCCGTCACTAGGGGGATATCCACGTGGAAATCAACACGCTGCGGTCATTATGGTGTCGAAAACACACCTGCTGACGTGTGGCAATAGCGAAGCGGTTGCCATCTCCCTGGCTAATTTCCAACTGGTGCCGTAATAAGCAGGTTTAGAACAGCAGACGGGAAAGTTCAAGAAAATAAGGAGTCGTGGCTCCAAAAAGAGTTAGAAACCCCGCCCGGTGGAGTTAACCTGTCGGAGGGCAGGAGAATCTATCGCCAGTGGGGTCGCGGCCTCAGACAACCGACTAGCCCGCCTTGACACCGATAGTAGGCCCACTGACTACGTCGTCAGTCTAACAGAACAGGTAAACAAAGAATCCCGACGAAGCGGAGTGAAACCAAGAGACTCCATCGCAAGGTCTCTTCAGAAATTATGCGAGATCCATATGCAACAAAACGAAGAACCAGACGTCCCTAACGTTCCTGTCATGCCAGCTTCCGTGACCTTCGAAACCAAAGTTCCGGAATATGGTTGGTGGATACTTGGTGCCAAAATCCAAGAGGAAAAATTTGAAAATAATCGCGTTGCTGCGTGGCCTGAAAATAGTGATAAAAAACGGCGCAGCTTCGAATTCGAAATCGCCTGCAGCCATGTTTCCGACCCTATTCCGGATTTACATACCTACATCTACAGCAAGGTTGATGGTGCTGTCTACGGCAATTGGAAGGTAGATGAAGAGGGCTCTATTGCCGTCCTCGAAAGCTGGGACGTCGGTTACCGCCTGGAACAGATCAGGTTACGCCGAATGTGCTCGTTGACAAAACGCGATTACGCTCCCCCCATCAATCTGGTGGTGGATCGGTTTGACTTCCTCGATGCCCTTGAAAAGGCTTACAGTGATTTTGGCCGTAATGGTGCCTGGAAGCTATTCTCTTTAATCGATTACGAAGATGCCCCAGAGCCAGAGCTTGTGATTGACTCCAACTTGGATAAGCCGTAAACCTGTAGGTGCACTCCCCGAACTTCATGGTTCGGAGAGTGCACAGGTTAAGGAAGCATCGAAACAATTCGATCCTTGCCTCCCCGGCAAAGAAGATCGTTGAAATCAATGCCGTCCACACCATCCGGAATTTCATCCTGAATCGCAACGACTCTAACCGCTACACCCAGGGCCTCAAGCCTCTGAGCAAGCATTGAGGCAGCGCGTTCTCCCGTACCGGTGCGATCCTTATCAGCAAAGATCAAGACACGCTTAACGTGGTTCGGTATAGTAACCCTCTCCAGACCTCCGGCATTGATGCATGACCAACTCGGAAGACCTGTCGCAACAATCACAGAAAGTGCGGTTTCGATGCCTTCTGCCAGAGCCAAAACCTCGTGCGGTTCACCGAAGCGAATCGCACATCCGTTGATGGTTCTGTCGTCAGGTAAGCGCATGAGACGCTTCGGGACGTTGACGTCAGCCTTGTGTCCGTCGCCGGTAAGCAACGTGCGATGGACTGTCACCAGTTGCCCGGAGACGTCGCGCACGGCTGCCACCATTGCCGGATGCCACTGCCGACTTTCGCAGTCGAAAAACCTTCGTTCAAAGCGAAGATCTTTCAAAAACGATTCGTCAACATCGGCAATGGCTCGTCGTTGCAGGTACAGCTGCAATGGTTTTTGTTCCGGGGCTGACGCATCAAACCGCAGAGCATTCAGCCACCGAGAGCAAATAGCACCGGCCAACTGTCCGTTGAGTTGCACTCTTTCTGCCGAAAAAAGCTGTTCCTGCGCTTTCGACATCAAGCGCTTGACGCACCAGACGTACCGAGTACAAGAAAAACCGTTGGCTCGCCGGACACGCTCACGTGCAGCAAGCACAATTTCCACACGCTCATGCTGCTTGATGTTTGCTTCCGCCAAGGCCTGCTTGAGCGAACGGGTACCGAGCTTACGAACGCAGTTGGAGATCTCGTCGTCAATCTCGACAACAAAATCTTCAAACGCTTTTGCCTGCCGCTTCTCCGGTTTACCCATGGTCAAGATGTGGCCGCGGTAAACACGGTTGAGTTTTTGGCGGGCCAGGACCTCTTCCCCCTGTCGAGGTTGAAGCCCCAACACACAAGACACCCGTTTGAGCGTTTCGGCAAAGCCCCAGCCATGCAGCCACTCCAGCGTCTCAAACCCGTCGCGGAACGTTCCGCAGGTGTTGCAGACACAGGAACCTGCATCTGCATAGTCAGGAAACAGTCGAAAGCCGTCCTTTCCTCCATGCACAGGACACGGCACGTGTTTTCCAGGTTGCTGCATCGCTGCCTTGAGCATCGGTGCCAGCGCACAGAAAATCGCGTCCCAGTGGCCTCGCGCCGCTTCTCGAACGACAGAAACATCCAATTGGTAAGTCATAACATCCTCCTGTTGAGTTGTTGATTTGTTGATTTGTTGTTCTGTGCATTTGCACAGATGAGGAAACTCACTTTCCCCGAAGGGAAGCGAAGTCCCCTTCGGGTTGATGAAAGTGAGACCTCCTTCACAGGAGGAGCTTCTTGGCAAAGCCAAAAAGCACTTGCTGCAACTCGCCGACATTGGAAATATGCGCGGAATCAATCGGCAACCCATTGAGGTCGTTGATGTCACCGATTTGAATTCCGAACACACGAATGCCAGCCCGTTTCAAGTCTTCGATGAGCTGCGCCGTTGCCTGCACGCTCACTCGCCCATCTGTGATCAGAATGAGCGCCTTCTTGACTTCCCGA
>ENA-OURQ01001434-OURQ01001434.1-human-gut-metagenome-genome-assembly--contig:-NODE-1434-length-20205-cov-4.026700_pt1 | contig 20205 bp, 15 predicted proteins | sample MGYA00242105_ERZ508999 | MGnify/ENA primary metagenome ERZ508999 (study PRJEB26280, sample SAMEA2338771) | human gut metagenome | biome: human gut; feature: human-associated habitat; material: faeces...
TCAAAGGCAATCCGAATATTGGGGAAGAGATGAATAAAAAGATGGCTGCTCTTGCTGAGGCCAATCAACTGGATGGTGTTTTTGTCGCAGATTTTGAAGATGATGCTAAGCTTGGTAAAGGTAAGGACAAGGTTGAAACGCTTAGTAAACTAATTGCTGTTTTCCAAAATGAGAACCTCGATTTTAGCAAAAATAGAGCTGCCGATGACGATCTTATAGGAGATGCTTACGAGTATCTGATGAAGAATTTCGCCACCGAGAGCGGTAAGAGTAAAGGTCAATTCTATACCCCGGCAGAGGTCAGCCGTGTGATGGCTAAGGTCATCGGATTAGGCAATGCCAAAAATGGGAAAAAGACCACTATCTACGACCCTACTTGTGGATCGGGATCTCTGCTTTTGCGTGCTATGTGTGAGACCCCAGATGGCGCAACCATCTATGGTCAGGAGAAAGACAATGCAACCGTTGGCTTGGCAAAAATGAATATGATTCTCCATAATGAGATCTATGCTGACATCAAGCAGGGAGACACGATTAATGACCCTCAGTTCAAAGATGACGACCAACTCAAGACATTTGACTACATTGTCGCAAATCCACCGTTTTCTACAAAGTCTTGGTTGAAAAGTGCAAAGACTGAGGATGAATACCATCGTTGGGGAGAGGGTATTAAAATCGGAGTTCCTCCGGAAAAGAATGGTGATTATGCTTTTCTACTCCATATTGTGCGCTCTCTGAAACAGACCGGTTGTGCAGCTTGCATTTTGCCTCATGGCGTTCTATTTAGAGGTAATGCAGAGGCTCAGATTCGTAAATATCTCGTTGCAGAGAAACGATACATTAAGGGAATCATAGGACTACCAGCTAATCTCTTTTATGGTACAGGTATTCCGGCCTGTATCATCATCGTTGAAAAGTCAGAGGCAGCAGGTCGTAAAGGGGTGTTTATGATCGATGCCAAGAGCGGGTATATCAAAGACGGTGCAAAAAATCGTCTGCGAGAACAGGATATTCGCCGCATTGTCGATGTGTGGCAAGCGCAGCGGGATGTGCCTCATTATGCACGCTTTGTGCCTATGGAGGAGATTGAACGAAACGATTACAATCTCAATATTCCTCGTTATGTATCTGCTCCCGACACTGAGATTCTGCAAGATATCGATGCCCACCTTCATGGAGGTCTGCCCAAACACGATATAGATCAGCTTGACGCCTATTGGAAAGTGTGCCCATCACTTCGAGCCGATCTCTTTTGCGACCATCCTACACGTAAGGGTTACTATTCTCTGAAATGTAATCCTGAGGCTGTACGTGATGTCGTTGCCGAAAATATAGATTTCCGTAAACAGAGCGATGCGTTTCGAAGTAGTTTTGCCGAATGGTGTAATCGTCACCGTGTGCAACTTTATGCTCTCGTTCCCGGATTTGCTCCCAAGAAACTCATCGAGCAACTGGGTAACTCGTTGTTGGAGATTTTCGGGGTTGATAAGTCGCTTGTCGATGCTTATGATGTCTATGACTGCCTGATGAATTACTGGGGCGAAACTATGCAGGATGATTGCTATATGATTTCGTCCGGAAGCTGGACAGTGCAACTGTACACTCCGCAACCAGCCTCCAAGAAGAACGACGAAAAGAAAAAAGAGAAAAAGGCAACTACTCCTGAAGACATCGTTTGCGACCTGCTCCCTGTACCAATCGTTATTGACGAGTATTTTGCCGAGAAGCGCGATGTTATTGTTGCGGCCGAGGAGTTGTTGGTGCAAAATGAGGCGCAGCTTGCGGAGCTGGTCGAGGAACAGGCGGAGAATTATCTTGATGAGGACAATTTTCCCGATAGTAAGATTACCGATGCCAATGTAAAAAAACGAATTAAGGCACTCGATAAGAAGGCCGATGCAGACGAGATTGCCGTACTGCAAAAGTACCTCGATCTAAAAGGCGATATATCACTCAATAAGAAACTGATCAAGGAGCGTAAGTACGACTTGCTTACTGCTTTGGTAGTCAAATATGCCGATTTGTCCGAGGCAGAAATCAAGCGCCTGGTTATCGAGCGGAAGTGGTTTGCATCGCTTGCCTTGCGTCTTGACGGTGAGATGCAACGCATCAGCCAACAACTTACCTCCAAGGTGTCGGCTCTTGCAGAGCGTTATGCCCAGACGCTTCCCGAGATTGATAACGAGATTGCCGATTTAGAGGCAAAGGTAGCTGCACATCTGAAACAGATGGGATACTGATTTTAACACTATAGATTATGAACGCCAACCAGAGACAAGGTATATTAGATGCTATTGTGGAGTTTGAGAAAGCTGATTTTAATACTCCATTCCAAAATAAATATAAAGATACAGCGACTATTGACAACATAGTTGTTGCAGATTATTCTATTGCTGAAATTTTTGCTTTGGCAAAAAGAGCTGTGTCGCAGTTGAATGACTTTCTTGAGAATGGGAGTTGGAAAATTATCCCAAGTGATAATATCTCACTTCCTTTATATGGTAATATTTCATTAATGTATGTGGTTGCAGGTATCACTAAATCTTTGAAATCAGCATCTTATGAACAAGCGGTGTCTCAGATTAAACCCCTAGTATATTTTGAGATGCAATGTGGTTTCTGGGATCAACCTAAACGAATAGAATTAGGCATTCGTGAGTCCACTCTTAAAGGATTAGAGCAGCGGGCTGAACTAACGATGTCGCACATAGATGTTCGAGAAAATAAGGTAAAATCTCTGATTGAAGAGTTAGAAAATAAAAAAGCTGAGATTGAAAATCTGATTAAAACCAAAAGGCAGGAGTTAGAGACTTTGAAGAATAACCAAGCGGAGTCAAACACAATATTAGCAAATATTAAAAACGCTCAAAACAATGCTACAACCGGCCAGAATACAATAGAAACGTTGAATGGCAAAGCGAATGCTATTGTAACAGCCATAGAGAAGGATCAAGAATGCATAAAAGGACAAATAAAAGAGTATGATAATGTTATCCAGCAATCGAAACAGGCTCTTGAGGATTTTAATGCAGAAGCGGCCGCAAAGATATCACAAATAACATCTGACTATAATAGTGTGTCTGCAAATGCAGAGGCGGTTCGTAAAATGATGGGATATATAGCAGATGGCACATTGAGCCACAGTTTTAATAAACGCAAAGAGGACTTAAAGGAACAAATCAATAAATGGTTATGGATTAGTGGTATTATATCTGCCTTGACAATCGTCTGGGTCTTGGTGGTGTTTTTCTGTTTAAGAGCAGATACAGGATATGAGTGGGCCAATATCGTAATCAATGGAATTAAATCTTCGCCCATGTTTTTCCTGTCGGGGTTTGCTATAGCGCAGTATCAAAAGGAGCGTAATCTAATGGAAGAGTATGCTTTTAGAGAGAGTGTAGCCGTTACATTGACGGCCTATCTGGAACAAATGCCTAATAAAGAGGATGAGGATAAACGCAAGTTACTAATGAGTACAGTGGAAAAACTGTACACTAAACCGGTTATCGCCAATAAAGAATACGAGGTTTTGAAGTTGGACTCTAAAGATATCGTAGAAGTGACAAAGACCCTGAAAAGATTAGTCGAAGAATTCATATTGAAAAGTAAGCAATGAATAATATACCACAAGGATATAAGCAAACCGAGTTGGGAATAATACCCGAAGATTGGGAGGTGCAATCATTCTCCCAAGTATTCGATATGTATCCTAATAATACATATCCTCGTGATTGTATGAATGATGGTCATGGGACAATTAGGAACATACATTATGGTGATGTACTAATTAAATATCCAACCGTCGTTGATGTCGATAAATGCTCAATACCATATCTTAATGAAGGCATTAAGATTAAGACTCAAAAGTTTGTACAATCTGGCGATGTGATTATTGCAGATACGGCAGAAGATGAAACTGTGGGAAAGTGTGTGGAGATTAAGAATGCAATTAATGCCAAAATAGTAGCAGGGTTGCATACATTCTTCTGTCGCCCTATTAGAACATTTGCAATAGGCTGGTTGGGGTACTATCTCAATTCATCAAATTATCATAATCAATTATTACCGTACATAACAGGTATAAAAGTTTCGTCAATATCAAGAGGCTCTATTCAAGAGACCAAACTGCTTGTGCCGCCTGTTGCCGAGCAACAAGCTATTGCGGAGGCGTTGAGTGATATAGATGGATTGATTGCGGCATTGGATAAGAAAATCGCCAAAAAACGCCTGATTAAGCAAGGAGCAATGTCCAAGTTGTTGTCTCTTTCAAACCGAGGAAATAAGTGGTTTAATACGAAACTTGGTAGTGTTGTAAACATACGAAAAGGTAGTATGCTTACTTCTGAAGAGTTTATTGTTGGGAATGTTCCTGTGATTGCTGGCGGTAAAACTCCTGCGGGCTATCATAATGTCGCCAATCGGCCTGCAAATACTATTACAATAAGTGCATCTGGAGCAAGTGCTGGGTATGTCGCTTTGCATAACACGCCTATTTTTGCATCTGACTGTTCAACCATAGTGCCTGATCCCTCATATGATATCAAGTATATATATCACTTGTTGGTATATTATCAGTCTGAAATATATTCATTACAAACTGGAGGCGCGCAACCTCATGTTCATCCGTCAGATTTAAATGAGATGCAGATTTTGTATGCTAGTGATATAAAAACACAACAAGCAATAGCTACAATTCTGAGTGATATGGATAAGGAGATAGCTGACCTTGAAGCCAAACGCGACAAGTACCGTCTCCTAAAATCGGGCATGATGCAAAAGCTATTAACGGGACAAATTCGTTTGACAAAACCACTGATAAAGGTTGTCCCCTTGGTTTCTGAGGCCTCCGCGGCAAGAGAAATCCCCGTGGATGCTCATATTTTGGCCGGGCATATTGTTAATAGATTGTGGCAATCAAAAGGATGGGGGCGTACTAAATTACAAAAGTCGTTACATCTTATTGGATATTGTTTGCAGTTGAACTTGGGTAATGAGTACATCCGGAATACTGCTGGACCTGATGATCAGCTACTCATGAATTATATTGATCAAAAATTCAAACAATATCGCCATGTTAATATCAAGAAAGAACGACGGTCAGATGGAACGGTACATTACTCATACATTCCGACTCCCCTTATACAAGAGCTGGAAATGGCATACGAGCAATATCCACAGAATATTCGTGAGCATATAGATGTGTTGCTTGACAAGTTAAACACAATGAATTTAGCAGGAGCTGAAATCCTGTCAACCCTTTACGCGGTATGGAATAACCGAATAATTAAGGGTGAACAAATAACGGATGATTTGTTGCTTGCAGACTTCTATGCATGGAGTCAGCACAAAGCGGATTTCGAGGAGAAAAGAGTAAGGAACGCATTGGATTATATGCGAAAAGAGAATATCGTTCCAATCGGTTGGGGTAAATATATTGATAAAAAAATGCATAAGTGATGCCGTCAAAACTTTCCATAAGTAAGCTTGATGTTCTAGGGGAGATCTTTGAGCAAAAAAAATGGCCAATTGATCATGATAACGGAGTGTCTCGATTTAATAAGTATGTCAAAATGCTTGAGTCGATGTCTGATCATGAGCAAGATATGATGCTTGAGCTTACAAAGCGTTTTATGCATATAAAATATGAGGATTATTTTACAATATTATTAGATGTTGTAAAAAAAATTATTGAAGAAAATCCCCAGATCAATCAATATTATGTATTGCCAGCTTTATCTAAGCAAGATGAAGCTGAAGGACGCTTAGATAAAAGTTCATTATATTTATTTAAAGGAGATGAATTGGAAGAGGCGCTTGGTACAGATAAAATACATTTTCAAGTAGTAAAAGATAAAGAAAGATTATTAAAAAAAGAGATTAAGAACAATGAAAAGATTCTAATCGTAGACGATTTTATCGGTTCAGGTGAAACTATTGAGGAATCATTGGATTTATATAATATTAACAAAGATGATGGGCCTGATATTAATAATATTATAGTGTTATCATTAGTTGCTCATATGCAGGGATTATCTTATTTATCAAAGATAGATGTGTCTATATATTATGGCATAGTGATACATAAAGGCATTTCGGATAATTTCACAGGAGATACAAAAGATACGTATATTACTTTAATGAAACAGATTGAGGATAGAATTCCTAAGATCACAGAAGATAATAGATTTGGGTATAAACAGTGTGAGGCTTTGCTGCATATGTATAGAATTCCTAATAATACATTTCCAATTTATTGGCTCCATCGTAATATATCACCATATAAAAGATAGAATTATGCAACAAGAGGAAAAAGAGTTGCTGTTAATGCAATTGATAATAGCGGATGGGGGCGTCAATAGTTTTATTGATGCAGGCTTGAGCTATGTGGATGTGTATAAGCTAATTCAGTATTATAAAAAAAGAAAATATATAATGCCAAAAGATAATAGATTGTTGTTAACCAAATTAGGGAAAGTTCGATTTAACGAAGTATGTCAACTTTTAAATAAGAGAGGATTATATAAATATCTTTCGCCTAATATTAAATCTAGATTAGATTCTATGGGATTAGAGGAAATTTATATACCTTTATCTATCCGTAAGTGATAAGGGCTTTTTAGTTTGTCCACTTCAGTGTGGGGATTAGCGATTCGTTAATCTACTGAGAACCTTCTTTCAAGCCAGAAGTAATGTTTATTTTTTACTTCTTGGAAGAAGTCAAAACTAAACATTACTTCGGTCGCAAGACAAGTCTTGCTCCCGGCTATTCAATGTAATTAATAGCGATAATTTAGTAAAAAGCCCTTATGCTTATGGATTTTATAGAATATAAAAAAGCGTTTTATGATCGAGCTTCAGCATTAGGAATTTCTCCTAATGCTATCGATGATACTCTTAAATACGCCGAGCAATTACATAAAAAGAACCTTCCCATTATTTATGACCAGCAGCACTTCTGTCAGCTTGTAGGTTATGATGGAGAATATGTGATTGCTGTTGCGAATCATGCTGCATCTTTCTACAAAGAATATAGCATCCCTAAAAAAAATGGGGGCCTGCGTAAAATCCATGAACCATATCCTAGTTTAAAAGAGATTCAAAGTTGGATACTTAAGCAGATATTAACTCCTGCCACGAAAAAATTCGTTTCTCCGGTAGCAAAGGCTTATATACCCAAACTTAATGTCCGAGATAATGCTCGTTTTCATAAAGGGCAGAAATATGTTTTGTGCTTAGACCTAACAGATTTTTTCGGGTCAATTCATTTCAGCCAAGTGTTCAGTATTTTTAAAAATATGGGGTATAGTAGGCCATTGGCGGTTTTGCTGTCTAACCTTTGTGTAATGAAGGATGCATTGCCACAAGGGGCTCCAACTAGCCCTATGCTCTCAAATATGGTGTTTAAGTATTATGACGATAAAATATTTGAGTATTGTAAGGCTAAAAAAATTCGCTATACTAGATATGCTGATGATTTGACATTCTCCGGTAATCTTAATTGCAAAGAGATAATATCATTTATTAATAGATTATTGTCGAAAACGTCTTTTGTGATTAATCGTAGCAAGACAAAGATAATATCTAATGGGAATAGGCAAGAGGTAACAGGTGTCATTGTAAATGAAAAACTGCAAACGTCCTCGATATATCGGAAGAAGATTAGGCAAGAAGTATATTACATCATTAAATTTGGGATAGACAAGCATATAAAATCAATTGGCTGGGAACGTCCTCAGATTGAGTATGTGCGTCATTTATTGGGGAAAATAAATTTTACCCTTACGATAAATAAGAATGATTCGGAGATGCGCAAATATTATAGTTACATACATAGTCTATTAAAAGAATATAAAAGTGAATAGATAATAATATGGACACAAACATCGGAGCAAAGGAGCGTGTAACGCAAAATAGGTTGATAGAGCTCTTTAAGAATGTCTTAAAGTACACCTATCTCGGGAACTGGGAGACTCGTGAGGGTAATGCTAATATCGAAGAAAAGTTGCTTACAGCATATCTCTCGCGGCGTGGCTATACGGACAAGGAGATACGGTGTGCCATTGCCAAACTCAAGCAGTCGGCAAACTCCCTCGGTGGCGGATTGTATAATGCCAACAAGGAGGTCTATACCTTGTTGCGTTATGGCGTGAATATACAGGCCGAGGTGACAGAAAAGAAAAAGATGGTACACCTTATCGACTGGGCCAACCCGATGGAGAATGATTTTCAGATAGCCGAGGAGGTAACCATTCAAGGCGAAAGCGACCGGCGCCCCGATCTGGTCGTATATGTCAATGGTATTGCTCTTGCCGTAATCGAACTCAAACGTAGCACAGTCTCTGCCCACGAAGGTATTCGCCAGAATATTCGTAACCAGCAGGATGGTTATATTCCTCGATTCTTCACGACCATACAGTTGCTTTTTGCGGGCAACGACACCGAGGGATTGCACTATGGTGTAATCAAAACTCCCGAAAAATTCTGGTTGCGTTGGAAAGAACCGTGTGGCGAGCCATGCCAGCCATCGCATTTCACAACAAAGGAGTATTCCAATGAGTTGGATCGTAGTGCGTTGCAATTCTTTGAGCCTGCAAGACTATTAGAATATATTCATGACTTTATCATCTTCGATGGAGGGGTAAAGAAAGCGGCCCGTCCCAATCAATATTTCGCCGTCAAAGCGGCTCAACCCAGAGTTCGCAAGAAGCAAAACGGTATTATATGGCATTCGCAGGGTTCCGGCAAATCGCTTACGATGGTATGGCTTGCCCAGTGGATACGTGAAAACGTAAGCGATGCTCGTGTGGTAATCATTACCGACCGTGATGAGTTGGATAAACAAATAGAATCAGGCTTTAAGGATGCAGGGGAGCAGATTCAGCGAGCCAAGAGTGGTGGTAAGCTGATTGAGATGCTCAATGCTGCTGAACCATGGCTTATTTGTACACTGATACACAAATTTGGCAATAAGAATGACGGCGATGCCATATCGGTAGGAAATAAGAAGGCCAATAAGTCGCTTGATGTATATTTGGAAGAGTTGGCCAAGTCGCTCCCTGCCGATTTCTGGTCTAAGGGGAATATTTACGTCTTTATCGATGAGTGTCATCGTACGCAGGGAGGTCTGCTTCACGAGGCCATGAAACATATCATGGGCGACAATATATACAATTCTATATTGCACTAATATATAAGATGTTATATGTAATTATAATAGCCAAATGTGCAATTTAGTACCATATTAGTATCACTATTTGGTTCTTGCGTGCCTGCTGAACAAAATCACATCAAAAAAAAATTCCTCTCCGCTCACTTATACACTTTTTATTGGATTATGCAAGAAAACTCAGGGAAAAGAGCTATCTTTGCAAAATAAAGCTATGCGATAATGACCTGAATAGAAATCAACATAACGCAATATATGAAACTCCTACGCTAATCTTATGGGCTTTGGTCGGCCTCGCATGGATAGCAAGGAGTTTTCATTTTTATGTAGCAATGGCAAAGAAAACAAAAGCAAAGGAAGCAACAAAGAAAACCATCGAGCAAACTCTGTGGGATTCAGCAAACGAATTACGCGGCAACCTTGATGCTGCCGAATACAAAAGTGTAGTGCTTGGACTTGTATTCTTAAAATACATCAACGACTGCTTCAAAGTTAAGCACGATGAACTTGTAGCAGAGGGTGCCGGCTTTGAGGAAGACCCTGATGAGTATATCGGTGACAACATCTTTTTTGTTCCTACAGATGCCCGTTGGGACAAAATCGTCAAGGCTTCGCTTACTGCTGAAATAGGAGTTGTCATTGATACAGCAATGGAAGCGTTGGAGCAGGAGAACAGGCAGCTTAAAGGCATTCTTCCGAAGAACTATGCTCGTCCCGAACTTGACAAACGCCGCTTGGGTAATGTAATTGATATTTTTGAAAACAACCTGCACTTCACAGGCGCAGAAGCCCGTGATGTGCTCGGGCGTGTATATGAATACTTCCTTGGAGAGTTTGCTCGTGAAGAAGGAAAGAAAGGCGGTGAGTTCTACACACCATCATGTGTTGTCCGCACCATTGTTGAGGTTATCCAACCCTACAAAGGAAAAATCTTTGACCCGGCTTGTGGTTCGGGAGGTATGTTTGTACAGAGTAGTAAGTTTATCGAACGTCACCGAGGTAATATCAACCAAATTTCTGTTTACGGGCAGGAACTCAACAGCAACACATGGAAATTGGCACAAATGAATCTTGCCATTTGTGGCATTGAGGCCAACTTTGGCGACAGCTTCGGCGATTCATTCCACGATGACAAGCATCCGTTCCTCAAAGCGGATTTCGTCATGGCTAATCCACCCTTCAACATTTCCAAATGGGGCGGCGACCAACTGCGTGACGACCCTCGCTGGCAATATGGCATACCGCCGGAGGGTAACGCCAACTTTGCTTGGATGCAGCATATGCTTTATCACTTGGCGGACAACGGACGCATCGGATTAGTGCTTGCCAACGGCTCGCTTTCCTCACAGCAAGGCACAGAGGGCGAAATCCGCAAAAACATTGTCAATGCAGATTTGGTAGAGGGTATTGTAGCCATGCCATCGCAGTTGTTTTATAATGTGCAGATACCTTGCTGTCTTTGGTTCTTGACGAAGAAAAAGGCTCAACCGGGCAAGACGCTTTTCATTGATGCCCGCAACATGGGCTATATGAAAGACCGTACACACCGTGAACTGTCGTGTGGTGAAGAAACCGAAAACCACGGTAATGACATTGGACGGATTGCAGAAACCTTTGAACAGTTCCGTGCCGGAACGCTGGAAGTTGAAAAAGGCTTCTCCGCAATCGCCACCATTGAGGATATAGAAAAGCAAGACTTTATACTTACCCCCGGTCGTTACGTCGGCATTGCGGAAGTGGAGGATGACGGCGAACCATTCCAAGAGAAGATGGAGAGGCTTACTTCCGAACTGTCGGATTTGTTCGCCCAATCGCATACGCTTGAAGATGAAATCCGCAAGCAGTTGGCAAGCATTGGTTTTACCGTCAAGTGAGAACTTCTACTCTTCGTTATGTTTACCCAAAAATAACGAAGATATGAAAGAGAAATTAATCCAAGAAATCAGCACCGCAATGGCAGAAGTGTTAAGTTTTGAACAAGTAGCTCACCTAAATAGCGTATTGCTTCAGGTTGTAAGCCAGTACACTATTACCGAGGACGGCGAGACATTGCATGAAAATGCAGTGTCGAATGACCGTCTGCTTGACATCTTCTTGTCTGCAAAACAAGTGGAGGGCTGCACTACTCCGACTATCAAATACTATGGCTCTACCATTCGGCAGTTGTTCAAAAAGATGCCTAAAAAGGTAACAGATTACACCACCGAGGACATCAGGGCCTATCTCGCCGTGTTCCAGCGGAAGAACAAGTCAAGCCGTGTAACTATCGACAACATCCGCCGGATATTTTCTTCATTCTTCGCTTGGCTTGAAGAAGAAGATTACATCATCAAAAGTCCTGTCCGCAGAATACACAAGGTTAAGACCGGAACGCAAGTAAAAGAGGTATTGAGTGATGAGAACATTGAACAGCTCCGTGACAGTTGCACCGAAATCCGCGACCTTGCCATCATTGACATATTGGCTTCCACTGGTATGCGTGTGGGCGAGTTGGTGAAACTAAACCGTGAGGACATCAATTTCAACGAGCGTGAATGTATCGTTTTCGGCAAAGGGAACAAGGAACGTATCGTTTATTTCAATGCCCGGGCAAAGATACATCTGCAACAATACTTGGCCTCTCGCAAAGACCGAAATAAGGCACTCTTTGTTTCATTGGCTAAGCCGCACAAGCGTTTGGGTATTTCGGGCGTGGAAACACGGCTGCGCAAACTTGGCCGTTCGGCTAAGATTGTACGTGTTCATCCTCATAAGTTCCGGCGCACATTGGCTACAATGGCTATCGACAAAGGTATGCCAGTCGAACAAGTGCAACGGTTGCTTGGTCATGTCAAGATTGACACTACCATGCATTATGCTATGGTTAATCAAAGCAACGTGAAACTCTCACACCGTAAATTCATAAATTAACATGTGGTATTGTTCAACATACGGCAGAGAAACGCCATTTCCAAAAAATAAGCGCGGAAATGATAATTTAGAGCAGCAGGCACAGGCGTTGTTCAAGTCGTGGTTTTTGGATAATCCCAATCCGAATTGGCGTGAAGAAACATTATCAGAAGTTGCTCTTTTCATAGGTGGGTATTCCTATAATGGTGAAGAACTGACCGATAGCTCCAATGTTGCAATGGCTACGATAAAGAACTTTGGACGTAATGGTGGATTCAAGGTTGATGGCTTTAAGGACATCACTCCGTCCGGGAAACTTAGAAAATGCCACTATGCTGATACGTTCGATATTTTGGTCGCACACACTGATTTGACACAAAATGCGGATGTAATAGGAAATGCAGAGCTATTGCTTACCAAAGGGAACTATGATAGCATCATATTTTCGATGGACTTGGTTAAGGTGTTGCCTAACGACAGTTTCCCACATAGATTTTTACTTGCAGCAATGCTTAAAAATAAGGTATTTAAGGGGCATTGCCTTGGGTATGTAAATGGAACTACTGTTCTTCACCTAAGTAAAAAAGCATTGCCTGAATTTGAAATAAAGATACCATCTGAATCTGAAGCAAATGTGATGAATGACACTCTTGCCTCTTTATATAAACGGATGGCGGAAGTGTTGCAAGAAAACGACAGACTTACTCGTCTGCGCGACACGCTTCTCCCGAAGTTGATGTCCGGCGATCTTAAAATTAACGATTTGAACTGCTAAATTCTCATTTATGGAACGCTTTGAGAAATTATATAATACAGGATGGAGCGATTGGAAATCTTTTCCAGACCCAAGAAAGGGAGAATACTTATACGCTCCATTAGGAAGTGGTGTATATCAGCTTAGAAACAAGAAAACGGGTGAGTTTGTTTTATATGGCACTAGTAAGAACCTTGCATATAGAATGACATCATTGTTGCCTGTGCCACTGGGAGCAGGAACGAGAAACAATAAGGATAAACCAGATTATATTTTTAATAACATCCAAGACATCGAGTATAGAACAATATCGTTTATAGACAATATCGATGCAAAGCGATTTGAATCCTTCGTCAAATTTGCAGAAGAGTATATTATTAATACATGATAATAGATTATGGAAAATTGGAAAACATATATGGCTCTTGAGTTCTGTTTGAATGTTACAGATGGAACTCATGATAGTCCTAAACCAAAATCGGTCGGCCATTATTTGATTACATCAAAACATTTACAGAATAACACTATTGATTTTTCATCTGCCTACAGAATATCTGAAGAGGACTATCTGAAGATTATTAAACGAAGTGCGGTTGTTCAACATGATATTTTATTTAGCATGATTGGTACAATCGGAAACACTGTTCGCGTTAAAGAAGCCGAAGTAGATTATGCTGTAAAGAATATGGCTATCTTCAAAATGGGTGGAAATCAACTCAGAAGCAAGTGGATGTACTATTGGCTAAAGTCCAATAAAGCAAAAAAGTATATAGCAAGTAGACTTGCCGGTTCGACACAATCATATCTTACCCTTGATAGTCTTAGAAAATTTCCAATATCTGCTCCCTCTGAAGATGAAATGAATAAAATCGTTTCTTTATTATCTTCCCTTGATGACAAAATCGAGTTGAACCGCCGGATAAATGATAATTTAGAGCAGCAGGCACAGGCGTTGTTCAAGTCGTGGTTCGTAGATTTTGAGCCGTTCAAGGATGGCGAGTTTGTGGATTCAGAACTTGGTATGATACCGAAAGGTTGGGAAATCGGTACTATTGAAGACTTATGCCAGAATATTGCGTCAGGAAGTACTCCAAGTTCCATGAATCAAGAATATTACAATGGCCAAATCAAATGGTTTACAACAAAAGAGCTAAAGGATTCTTTTTTGATTGATAGCGAGAAACACATCTCGGATGAAGGGCATAATAACTCATCGACAAAAATGTTTCCAAGAGGGACAGTATTAATGGCCATCTATGCTGCTCCAACTGTAGGAAGATTGGGCATACTAACTTCAGATGCAACATTCAACCAAGCGGCCGTTGGCCTTAATCCTAAACAAGAGATAGGTAGTAACTATGTATTCCTACTCCTAAAAAAAGAGCGGGATAGCTTTAACAATCTTGCAATAGGTGCTGCACAACAAAATCTTAGTGTGAAGTTCGTCAAGACTTATCCTACAATAATTCCTTCGAAAAAGGTGTTTGTTGACTTCAATGTTCTCGTAAAACCATTATTTGATAGGATAAGTCTTCTAAGCATAGAAATTGAGACAATGACAAAAACTCGCGACACGCTTCTACCAAAGCTAATGTCAGGCGAATTGAAAATTGGCAGAGTAGAAATATAAAAGATTATGGATAAGTCTATTAGCATATTAGATAAGGATTACACTCTGTGGGTCAAGGAACTCGTAAAGCGTTATCGCAGTAGCCAAATCAAGGCGGCTATGAAGGTGAACAACGAAATGCTTCGCTTTTATTGGGAGCTTGGCAAAGACATTGAGGAAAAGCAAGCAGACAATAAGTATGGTAGTAAGTTCTATGCCACATTAAGCCGTGATTTGCGCCATGAGTTGCCCAATGTTGAAGGACTATCCGAGACCTCCATTCGCTATGCCAAACGCTTTTATATGCTTTACAACCAACAGATTGCAATTCTTCCACAAGTTGTGGAAGAATCTGAAAAGGCAAATCTTCCACAGCTTGTGGAAAGATTGCAGTCAAATTTATTCTCCGTACCTTGGGGGCATCATCGCTATATCATAGACAAATGCTCGAACGACCCGGAAAAGGCTTTGTTTTATGTCCGCCAAACATTGGAAAATGGTTGGAGCAGAGATATGTTGCTCAATATGCTGGGAACAAACCTATATGAGCGTAGCGGCAAAGCGCAGACCAATTTCAAAAGTACGCTTCTTGATGCTGACAGCGATTTGGCGCAGGAAATGACACGCGACCCTTATAACTTCTCTTTTACCAATTTGCGAGGAAAGTACAATGAACGTATTCTTAAAGATGCATTGCTCACCAACATCACAAACTTTTTGTTGGAGCTTGGCACCGGATTCGCTTATGTAGGCAAAGAGTACCGCCTACAAATAGCTGAAAAAGAAAAGTTTATTGACCTGCTCTTTTACAATCTCAAACTGTCTTGTTATGTTGTGGTAGAGGTTAAGATTGGAGAGTTTGACTTTGCCGATGTCGGACAGTTAGGCGGTTATGTCGTGGCTTGCAACCATCTTCTCCGCAAAGAGGGGCGTGACAATCCCACGATAGGATTGCTTATTTGCAAACAAAAGAGCAACACACTGGCTCAATATGCGCTTGAATCAAGCAGTCAGCCCCTCGGAATATCCGAATATGAACTTGAAAAACTATATCCCGAAAAGGTGGAAGGCACAATGCCGTCCATCAAGGAGATAGAGGCTAAATTAGATGGGCAAACCAATAGCTAAATTCTCATTTATGGAACAGTGGAAAGAATACCAATTAAAGGATGTAACCACCATTTTAGGTGACGGTTTACATGGAACTCCAGAATATGACGAAAATGGAACTGTGTTTTTTATCAATGGGAATAATCTTGTTGATGGAAGGATTGAGATAAAAGGTTCGACCAAGCGTGTTTCAAAAGATGAAGCTAATAAGTATAAAAGAAATCTAACCCAGCGAACTATATTGGTTTCTATCAATGGTACAATCGGCAATGTTGCAAAATATAAGGGAGAAGCATGTATTTTGGGTAAAAGTGCTTGTTACTTTAATGTGGCAGAAAATTTCGACCTGAATTTTATATATTATGTTGTTGCTTCGCAACAATTTAAAGATGCAATAACACGTTTAGCTACAGGAACAACAATTAAGAATGTATCATTGGAAACAATGAGGAATTATTCATTTATGGCACCAAGTATAAATGAACAAAAACGCATTTCGTCTATCCTGTCTTCTCTCGATGCCAAAATCGAGCTAAATCGCCGTATAAATGATAATTTAATGCCAATCTATTATGCCTAAGACGTATCATTTCACAGAAGATTTATACGAACAAACGATAATCTCATTGTTCAAGGCTATGGGCTATGAATACTATTATGGCCCGGAACTTGACGCAGATACAAGCAGGGAACTCACAGATGCCACCATACCGGGAGCACTGCGCAAGGCTATGTTGGCTATAAATGGAGCGGACAAAGTCGCTGCCGTTGATGAAGCCATCCGTAAAATAAGAGAACTATTCAGCCAACCATTAGTAAGTGCAAACATAACCCTTACCGATTGGCTGCAGAATGGGTTGGATGTAACTTTCAAAACCGCTCAAGGCACACTGCGTAGCGACCATATCAAGATAATCGACATCGACAATATAGGAAACAACTCTTTCGTGGTTGCCAATCAATGGACTGTCGTAAACGGTAAATCCACTAAACGCGCTGACATAGTGGTGTTCATCAACGGTCTGCCAATCTCTGTTGTTGAGTTGAAATCTCCTTCTCGTGAAGTGACGAACTCGGAAGAAGCCCACCAACAGTTACAAAACTATATGCGCATTGTTCCGCAACTTTTCACTGCTTGCCAAATGCTCGTGATAAGCGATATGGCAGACACACGAGTAGGCACGATTACTGCACCGCTCGACCGATATATGGAGTGGAAAACCACGGATGGAAGCTATGAAAGCACGGCGTTTGCCGACTTTGAAACATTCTTCAACGGCATATTTGAGAAGCATCGGGTCATTGATATAATTGCCAACTTTACCCTTACAATGGGTGGCGACAAGAAGATACGCATACTCGCTGGCTACCACCAGTATTTCGCCGTGAAGAAAGCCCTTGAATGTACCAAACAAGCCCTGCAACGCAATGATGGGAAAATCGGCGTATTCTGGCACACACAAGGTTCGGGCAAGAGCCTTTCGATGGTGTTCTATGCCCACCAACTCTTGAAAAATCTGCTTAGTGCAACCTTGCTTGTGCTAACCGACCGTCTTGACTTGAACGACCAACTGCACAGCACTTTTGCATCGTGCAGCGACTATCTGCGCCAAAAACCAATCAAAGCTACTGATGGCGAAAACCTCTATGAATTGCTCGAAAAGCGCAAGAGCCACGGGATAATTTTTGCCAATATCCAAAAGTTCAAAGACCGTGACAAACTCATCACCAGCCGTTCAGATGTTATAGTGATTAGCGACGAAGCCCATCGCACACAATCAAACACCAAGACAAAGATTGATACACAAACCGGAGAACTAAAACTTGGCTTTGCGGCTATTGTGCGCAAGCTCCTGCCCAATGCGGCCTTTATTGGCTTCACCGGCACGCCTATCGAACAAGACGACAACGACACGAGAGAGGTATTCGGCAACTATATTGACATCTACGACATGACCCAAGCCGTGGAAGATGGCGCTACCGTGCCTGTCTATTATGAAAGTCGTTTAGTGAAATTGGATTTGGACGAGGATACACTCAAATTGCTGGATGCCGAGTATGACAAACTGGCGGAAGAAGGTGCTGACGAACAGGACATCAAGCGTTCAAAGAGTGAAAATGCACGGCTTCGCGCCTTGCTTTCGGCACCGCAAACCATCGACACACTTTGCAAGGACATCATAGAGCACTATGAAAACAACCGTGCTGACTTGCTCACAGGCAAAGCCATGATAGTGGCGATAGACCGTGCCACTGGCATTGATATATACAAGAAGCTGATGGAGCTTCGTCCGCAGTGGAAAGATATTGTCGGCGTTGTAATGACGCAGGGCAATCAAGACCCTGTGGAATGGAACGACATTATCGGCTCTGCCGCACATAAAGAAGAATTGGCTCGCCAGTTCAAAGACAACAATTCACCGCTAAAAATCGCTATCGTTGTAGATATGTGGCTCACAGGTTTTGATGTTCCATCGCTTGCCACAATGTATGTTTACAAGCCGATGAAAGGGCACAACCTTATGCAGGCTATCGCCCGTGTAAACCGTGTGTTCCCCGAAAAGAGCGGAGGTTTGGTAGTGGACTACATCGGCATTGCCAAGGCTCTCAAAAAGGCCATGCACGACTATACAGGGCGTGATAAGAAAAACTACGGCGACCCGAACATCAAGACAACCGCCTATCAACAGTTCGTTGCCGCACTCAAGCGTTGTAGGGAATGTATGAACGATTACGATTATTCCGCTTTTTCCGATTGTTCCAATCTGCAACGTGCCAACCTTATTAGAGGTGGTGTGAACGTATTGCTTGATAAAGATAACCTTGTTTCCTCCGAACCTACCACTCAAACTGATGAGAATGGGAACATAATTTTTGTGGATGCCGTTCTTGCCGAGGCGAAAAAAGTCTTTATGGAAGAAAGCAAACGCTTGTCACAGGCAGCTTCGCTTTGCCGCAGTTTGCTCACTCCTGCAGAACGTTTTGAGGAAGCGTATTTTGAAGCTGTGCGGACATTGCTTTTGCGCCTTTCGGGAAACAATAAAATTACCCGGAAAATTATAGACGAGCGAATCACACAACTGCTGAAAGTGGCAATAAAGGCAGAGGGCATTGTGGAAATTCTCAATACAAAAGGCTCGGAATTTTCACTCTTTGATGAGAATTTCTTGAAAGAGATAGCCGAGATGAAAGAGAAGAATTTCGCTCTCGAATTGCTCAAACGGCTGCTTGAAGAACACATCAAGAAATATGCTAAAAAAAGAATGGTTGAAGCCGAGAAATTCAGTGAAATGCTTGATGCACGGCTTGCTGAATACCTCCGTGGGCTTATCTCCAACGAGGAAGTGATTAAGGAACTTCTTAAAATGGCACAAGAATTGAAAGCCAATGCGGAACAAGCATCTGAATTGGGACTGACCGAAGAAGAACAGGCTTTCTATGATGCTTTGACAAAGCCGCAAGCTGTAAGAGATTTTTACGAAAACAGCCAACTTGTTGCTATGGCAAAAGAGCTGACGGAAGCCCTACGAAGTAGCAAGACTATTGATTGGCGACAGAAAGAATCAGCTCGTGCCAAGATGCGCTCTATGGTGAAGCGATTGCTGAAAAAGTACAAATACCCGCCAGAGGAACAAGAGGCTGCTCTCGAAACCGTTATCCGGCAATGTGAGCTTTATGCTGATTCGGATGAGGAAATTTAGTATGAAATGCTGGATTAAAAGTCATTTATTTCCATCATTTTTCACTTTTTCAAGCTGCCTGTTGAACACGGTCAGGGTGGAATCCACGCCGACCGTTTCCACCAGCTTCTCGTATGCCCCGACGGTCACGGCCAGTTCCGGATATAGTTCATTGAGCATGACGGAAGTCACTTGGTATTTGTCCGCAACCGTTCTCAGCCGCCTGTTTTCATCCCGGTATTCACGCCATTGCGCCCAACTGATGATAAACAGAGCAAAGAACACGAGCGTACAGATGATGCCAGTCCATGCGTAAGGGTTCTTGTACCAGCCATCGGGGAGCCTGTCCCATAGCCGCCTGATACCCCTTGTCACTCTGCCCGGACGGATTGCCTGCCAAAGTTTCGCCCCAAAGCCTTGACTTTGCTGTGCCTTTTCCGAAATCCGCCTGTCTTTCTCCACATGGTCGGTAAGCATTTCCAGTATCTTGTAAAGCAAATCCTTGGTAGTAGGGATTCCGCGCTTTCGCATGTCCTTGTCGTTGGCATCGGTATATACCTGCAGGCTCACAATCATTTCCTCACCCAATGATTTTTTATAGTCCTCGATGGCTTCCTTGCTCCCGAAAATGCCGTTGATGTTCTCCGGCGTGCTGCCGCCGAAGAAACGTATGACAGGCTCCAGTTTCACCGCAAGCCTTTTCACCGCCTCGTCCTTGTCCGTAGCGTCCTTTGTGACCAGTATCTTCTTGATTTCCTCGATGTCCTCCGCCAATGCCCCGATGAGGTCGGCTATGTTCTGTAGGTTGTCCTTCATCTTCTCATTTTTCTTGGTTTATACTTGTTCTTTTCCTTGTCGTTCTCGCCCCAGCCGCTTTCATTTCCTCCACCTCCTCCGCCGGATGAAACCTTGGCTTGGTGTGGCTGGACGCACAACTCAACGAGTATGCCGATACCCACTTGGATAATGTCGGAGCCGGATTCAGCAAGACTGCCGC
>ENA-OURQ01001466-OURQ01001466.1-human-gut-metagenome-genome-assembly--contig:-NODE-1466-length-19931-cov-2.959046_pt1 | contig 19931 bp, 15 predicted proteins | sample MGYA00242105_ERZ508999 | MGnify/ENA primary metagenome ERZ508999 (study PRJEB26280, sample SAMEA2338771) | human gut metagenome | biome: human gut; feature: human-associated habitat; material: faeces...
ATTTTAACACCTGAAATTGAATATAAAAATACATACACACCATTGATTATATCTAATGGAACTTATAAAATTCTTGAAACATATCGCACATATTCTGGTGGTCATGCTGAACCAGCATGGTTTTCAAAAAATAATCCATATATTATATATAATATAAACAAATATTTTGAGATAAATAGAGAGAATAATTTTACATGTATATCTGATACAGCGGATTATGTTACTAGAAAATCTGAGTTATTGTTCAAATGTAATAGATGTGGAAATCTTATAAAAGCACCATGGATATCAGAATTAAAAGCAATTAGTGACAAATATGATTCAAGACATGGTATTACATGTGATAAATGTGATGGAATAAATGAATCTCTACATGCTATGGCATTAAAACAAGTATTTATGCATGAATACCCTGATACAATTCTCGAAGATAGATCATGTATAAATCCAATAACAGCTACTGTAATGCCAACTGATATTGTAAATCATAAGATGAAAATAGCTATTGAAATCCAAGGACAATTCCATAGATTTGATAACCAAAAAGTTAAAGATAAAATAAAGAAAGATTTTTGGATAAATAAAGGTTATTCGTTCTATGATTATTCAATAGATAAAATATCTGTTTTAGATTACTTAAAATTATTCTTTCCTCAAGTAGAAGATATACCAAAATATGTTGATTTGAATTATTCAAACAAGCTTGATCTTGAAATGATACAAAATAAAATAAATCAATATGTTCGTATTTCTGACATTGCAAAAGAATTAAACATTAAACCACATCGTATATATGATGCAATATATGATAATAAGTTATATTATCCTAATGATTACAATAGAACCACAGCAGTTCCAATTGTTCAATTAGATAAGTATGATAATCTAATATCAGAATATTCATCATTTAAAGAAGCCGAAGCAAAAACTGGTATAAAAGCTGGATTGATATCTTCTTGTATTTATTATAAAAATTATTATTGCAAAGGTTTTTATTGGTTTTATAAAGATAATTATATTAATCATACATATATTATCCCTCAAAATAGAACAAATAAATTTTATCAAAAAGTAGAATGTTATAATATAGATAATATTTTTATACAAATATTCGATGATATGTATCAAGCAGCAAAGTTCTGTAATTCAACAGCAAGTAAAATATACGAAGTAACTCAAAATAAAAGAAAAACAACGAAAGGATATATATTTAAAATTTGTGATAATTAAGAAACCGTAGAGACTGTAATACTTTATATGGTAACATATAAAGTTCCGTTACTCTCCTATTAATATAGGATGAAGATACAGTCCGATCTCACATAATAATCCCAAAATAAATGAAATGTGAGACATAGCCAGAAATGACTATGCGCCATATTATAGATATGGTCAGTAATCTATAGTTATATAGATGAAAGTAACAGAATGACAGAAGCTGCTAAACAGGAGCTTTCAGATTTAGGTGAAGAAACAGATGGAATGATTACTACCGTTTCTAAACTTAGAGATACAATCATGGATGCAACCAAAGCTGCATCGTCAGATGGAAAAGGTTTTGATATTCTTGATTCTAATGGAAATTATAAAAGTACATATGAAATTATGCAAGGACTCGCAGATTTGTACGACAATATTGTAAAAAAAGACAAAGAATTAGGAACAAATAATCTTAATCTTTTATTGGAGACTATCGCAGGGAAAAATAGAGCCAACATTGCCGCAAGTATTCTTCAGAATGGAGATATGCTTCGTTCGGTGTATGAAGATGCTCAAAATTCAGAAGGATCAGCAAAAAACGAATTAAACTCTTATCTTGATAGTATTGATGGCAAAATGGCACAGTTGGAGAATCGTGCCCAGGAGTTCTGGTTTAAAGTAATTGACTCCGAAACTATCAAGAATGGAATTGATTTATTATCCACACTTCTTAAAGGTACTACTGATTTTGTAGATACAGTTGGATTGCTACCAACTATTCTCACAGGAGTTGGAGCAGCATTATCTTTTAAAAATGTCGGCATTGATACGTTAGTGGCGTATTAATCAAATCATTGTTATTGTTTTGAACGTACCGACATCATAGGGTTTCTAACGGATACGTTAGTTTGGACTATGATAAGTATGCTATACATACGATAAACGAAGACGCAATATGCGAGGAAAGCTGTAAAACTCATGGTACTACTCTATTATAAGGAAACTAAATAGACATAGTAAAAATTCATGAATTCAGTTGGTTCGCAGGGATAGACCTTTAAAATGGTAAGCCCTCAGAGAGTGACAACCGTTGGTGGTAGTTATATGAAACGATGCTACTATAATATGCATTCCGTACTCATGGCACGACATGTTAAATGATATGAACTTATCTCATATCTCGTGTAATTTGTTTGAACCAATTGCTCCTTGGTTGATAAGATGGAACAAAAACCAAGAAATCTCGATTTTGTTGCTAATTATGATTCTAATGAAGAATATAAACAGTTTGTTCAGTCTGGCACAGGCAGCAAGGAAAATGTTCGTGGCAGATTTGATTATTGGAGAAAGATTGTAAAAGAGTTATAATTATAAGGGCTGTAGGCAAGCTAAATCTTACTTACAGCTTTTTTGAATATATTATAATAATCGCACTCAATTTTTATAATGGAAGTATCTTCATACTTCCAAAACACCTGAATATAATAATACGCTGAATTATACCGTATCATTCGGTAGGATGATATGGTGTTAATGTCGATGTTAGCTCCTATTGGTGGCACATCAATCCATATTTTGTCACAGAAAGCAAAAATTCTGCAATTACTATACTTTCCTTCAATTACTACGTTTTTATTCATGTGTGATAAATCCTTTATTGTTTTAATTTTGCTATACACTTTTATAAATGTCACATTTTAACATTGTACAATAAAATTTAGGAGGTGGAATTATGAAAACATTAGAAGAAATTAAAAAGGAAATTCGTATAATAAATCCAAACATTACAGATGAATTATTGGATTTATTATACGAATATGTTTTTGCAAAATATTCAGAATGTCTTGAAAAGAAAGATAACTAAATTATTTATCTTTCTCAGATAACTGAATTGCTTCTGCAATCATGTTAGAAACAGTCTCTAATAACTGGTTGGTGGCACGAACTCCCATATCATTACCATCAACCTTGTTATTAAGATATACTGTTCTTTGTATTTCTTGATACTTTTCCTCTAATTTTACTTTCATTTTTTTATCAACCTTCTTTCGTTTTATTTGATAACCAAATTTTACCATATTGTACAAAGGTTGAATAGATTAAACATATGTTTTGTTAAATATACACAAATCACATCACCAGGTATATCCACAATTACCACACTTAAAAGTCTTATTAATCTTTTTACTAAAGATACCAAATGCCCATATTGACGCACCACGTTCTACTCCACCCATCTTACGGACATTCGTTGAACCACAAGTAGGACATTTAGGCACTCTACTCTGCTCTTCTAATATAGAAGCTCCGTGTGCTAATGCAGCATTAAGTTTTATATTTTCTCTAGCAAGTATTTCATCTCTATGTTCAAAAAGATACGGGTTAAACTCAGGAGAAGGTTTTATATATTTCTCAATAAATTCTTCTTTTTTATTTGGATCAACTGAAAACTCACAATCAAGATATTCATTTGGAACAGGATATACTGTACTTTTACAACAATCGCATATTTTATCATCAGATTCCAACATAAAATACACTATTCTTCCACATTTTTTACAATAACATAACATCTTAAGAAACTCCTTTCAATTCTTTGGATTATATACGTCCATTTTACCAAAAAAATGGTAATCAAACAACCATAATAATATAAAATAGTATGATATTCAAAACATTTGAAAACAATGATATTGACAAATGGACGGCTAAGATTGGACTGTTTGGAAAATCTTTTAATGATGTTATTGATTCAATAAATAAAAGAAAACTTGATATTGACAATTTAATGTCTTCTGGGTTGGTTTCGAGTTATTCGGACGCTAAAAAGCAAGTTGGTGGATTGTTCTCATATTTATATTCTAAAAAGGATATAAAATCACAATTAATTGATGTAGATTCTATATTCCCTAAAATAGATACATCTAATGTAGATGAAATAAAGACAAAAATAGTTAAAATGTCTAAGTCTATTTCAGATGGTAAAAAAACTTGGCAAGAGCTATTTGATGCTTTACCTAGTGGGGAAAAGTATTTTGCTGAATTAGGTCAACAAATGGAAGGTCAGATAATTACAGAAGAAGGTCTTATTTCAGCCAACCAAAAAGCTCGTGCTTCTACAATCGCACATAACAATGCGTTAAAACAACAAACTTTAGGGGCAAAAGCAGCTAGTATTGCAATGAAAGGTCTTGCTCTGGCTGGTAATATGCTTGCTATGTATTTAACTACAAAGCTACTTCAAGGCTTATATGAATTATCTCAAGTATCTAAAAGTGTTGCAAAAAACGCACAAGAAATGGGCGAAGCTTTTAATTCAGCGAAGTCTGATTTAAGTTTATATCGTGATAAAGTTGAGACATTACAAAAGACTATTCGAGACTCAGCTTCTTCTACCGAAGAAGTAATAGAAGCAAGAAAGTCTCTTCTTTCTATTCAAGATGAACTTATCGAAAAATATGGAACAGAGAAAGAAGCGATTGTAAATATATCTCTTGCTCTTGATAGTAATACGGACTTCATTGATAAAAACGCATCTGCATGGGAACGTCTTACTGACGCTCAATGGCAAGTACAAAAGAATAAATTTAACGATGGTGGCTTTTGGAATGATATGGGCAATACACTATCTGGTTATTCAGATAATATAGACCGTATGATTAATGAATATGGAAATTATAAGGTCAATATTAATGTTGGAGAAATTTCAGGATTAGATAACCGAAAGGAAGTTGAGAATATTCTGAAAGAGTTTGGCGATTTAGATTATACAGATGCAGGTGTTGCTCAAATTGAATTGAAGGGTAACGCTACCGATGTATATAATCAGTTGCTAAAGATTCAGAAAAAGGTAAATGAAATTGAAGGTGACTATACTTCTAACTTCACTAAAGCTTTGACAAAAATGGCAAATGAAGCCAGTGATGTATCTGACAAATATAAGGACGCTTATAATTCATATCTTTTACAGGAAAAAATATTTCCTAATGATGAATATCGTTCTATTTTGAATGAAATCAATAGTTTGGCTGATGCGTATAACGAAGCTTTTACATCAGGTGATGAAGATAAAATAAAAGAAGTATTTGAGAAATATGCTTCATATATCAGTAATCTTAATTTAAATGATAAGCCTGTTCTTGATTTCTTTAAAGGGATGTATCCTAAACTTCAAACAGTCGTTGATAAATGGACATTTGAAACGGAAATTATTCCTAAATTTGACACTTCTTCTTTAAATAGAATGAATTCTAACGACATATATGCTTTCCTCAACACAGGTGGTATTCAAGAGGGAGAGAATATATTTAATGAACTTCTTTCTAGTGCAGAAGAATTTGGATTAGTTACAGGAACTAATTCTGAAAAAGTCTCTCAACTTATAGAATTGCTTGAAGAATTAGGAATAATACAGAAAGCTATGAAAAAGGAAGCATTTGACGCTTCCGAACACTCTCTTTCTGACATCTTTTCTCTCAAAGATTCCAGTAACAATCTAACCGATCTCGGTAAAATCAGTGAGGAAATTGATAATATTCAGACTGCCGCCAAAGGATTAAAGGAAGCAATGGATGCCTATAACTCCACAGGTGTTATATCCATTGACCAACTTCAAGCAATACTCTCCTACGGTGATAAATATCTCAAATATATCACTGATGAAAACGGTAATCTTGTTCTTAACGAGGAAGCAATCAAGAATGTAGCTCATGCTCGTCTTGAAGAATTAAGGGCGAAAACACTTGATAATCTCTATAGTAATTTGGAGAATATAACAAATGAGAAAACAGCACAAGCATATCTTGCTTCGCAGACGTTAGATACAGCAGAATCTTATGAGGTACTTGCAAAAGCTAAACTAGATGCATGGAAAGTTGATGCTTTGAAAAATCGTGATAAGAACGGAATGAGCATCAGTACTATCAACAAAGTTTATAGTAATATGCTCAAGCAATATACAGCTATTAACAACTTGTTCGATAATACAAATCTCGCTTCTATTTTCGATGCGACAACATCTAGTGCAAATAAAACCGAAACTGCCCTTGACCGTATAACCAAAAAGTACAAAGAGCTTACCGATGTAATAGGCTCAAACCTTAATCTCATTAAGTCTCAAATCTCTCTTCTTGAAACAAGAGGCTCAACAGTTGGTCGTGGCTATTATGATGAGTTAATTTCTCAGTCAACCGAGAAAATCAATGTACTTACCGAACAGTATAACGAGCTTCGTAAGCAGTTCTTACAGACTGACAAAGGCACAGAGGAGTGGTTAGAACTCAACGCTGCAATACTCGAAACTCAGAATGCCATTATTGGAGCTAAGGCTGATATTGAGGGATTCCAAAATTCAATAGACAAGCTTCATTGGGACGAATTTGATAAGATTGCAGACGTTATTGGCAATATATCAGATGAGGCTAAGAGTGTTGTTGATTTACTCAACACAGATGATGTTCTTGACGATAATGGTAATTTTACAAAAGATGCTATTACTGCTCTCGCCATGTATGGAGAACAGTTGGAGTCTGCACAATATCTTATCAATAAGTATTCCAAAGAGATTGAATACCTTAATGGAGAATATACTAAAGGAACGATCACCATTGAAGAATACAATGAGAAGATGCAAAACCTCAACGATAAGCAATGGGAGTCTGTAGATGCTTACAATGCGGCTAAGAAAGCAATAATTGAGCTTCGCAAGAAAGGTATTGAGGAAGAAATTGATGCTTTAGAGAACTTATATGATGCTCGTAAAAAGGCATGGGAACAGGAAAAAGATCAACATGATTGGGAAAAAACTGTTTCCGAAAATGAAACGAATATCAATAAGCTTAAAGCTCAGATTGCTGAATTACAGAATGATAATTCTCTCGCTGGCATAAAGAAACGTAAAGAACTTGAAGATGAACTCAACAAGGCTGAAAGCGATTGGGAAGACACATTATATGACCATGTATATGATGAGCGTCAAGACCAGTTAGATAAGGAACTTGATGATAAGAAAAATGCTCTTGAAAAGACTTTAGATGATGAAGAGAAGCTTGTTGCAGATTCTATCAACCTTGTAAATAAGAACAGCACAACTATTCTTGATAATCTCAACAGACTTAGCAGAGAATATGGTATACAGATGAGCAATTCGCTTACAGAACCATTTACTCATGGAGAGAACGCTTTGTCTCATTATAGTACTATGTTCAGTGAAACTAATTCGGCATTTACAGAACAACTCAATTATACAGCTATGGGAATATACCAGCTTCAGCTTGACGCAGATAACGCTGCTGTATCAGTTGTGAACATGTTTAATTCTGCAAATGGTACATTACTTGAGCAGTTATCTCTTGTTAGACAGTCATTGCAGGAAATCACCGATAAGGCGAATGAAGCTGCTAATGCGGTTAGAAATGCAGGAATTGCAACACCTACAACCACAACCACCACTGCCTCTAATTCAACAAGCTCCACAAATCGTAGTCTTGGTGATATGGCGCATGACACGTCAGGTACTACTCTCCCGAACGCAGGTACATGGAAGAATGTACAGAATGATATAGAAAAAGCCAAGAAAGATTTAGAGACTATTGAAAAGCAGAAAAAGGTTGGGCTTGTTAAGAATACGCCGAACAAATTCACGACAATCTCAAAGGGGTATGCTTCGGGTACTCAATCCGCAACCAAAGGCTTACATCCAATCTGCGAAAATGGAGTTGAGATTATCGAAAAGGATGGATGTCTTATCTACCCTATCGGAGCATTTGATGGCGGTGAAAAGGTGTTCAGTAATGAACAGACACAAAGGTTATGGGAACTTAGCCAGAATCCTGATGTGATGGAAAAATTTAGGCAAGAGCTTTTAAACATTAAACCTTGTATAGATTTTAAATTTGGTACTTCACCTGTTACTAAGACAAATCAGAATGTCAATGTTCAACAGCATTTTGATGCGCTTATTAAGGTTGAGGGTGATATGACACCTAGCGTTTATGACCAGTTAGTAAATGATAAGAGAATTGACAAGCTATTAGAAGGTAAGACATTTACATATTTTGCGAATGCTTATAATACCAGAGGGTACAAATTATAAAAATAAGTGCAACATTGTGTTTCTTTAGAATGCAATGTTGCATAAAACAGAAAGGAAAATAAGATGAAGAAAATAACAAGACAAGAGATAGTTGACACTATTGCTGAAGTATCTATGAAAGAAATGGAAATGCTACCAGACACATTAAAGCGTAACATGGAAAAGTATGAAGGAGCTGACTTTTTACAGGGAGATAATCGAACTGGGTTTGAGTTATCAATTATGAATACAGCAATGCAGATGAGTTTCGTGGTTATGCTTGAGACGCTTTGTAAGTTGCTCTGTGATGAAGAAAAGTAAAACTGAGATAAGATAAATTCTTTGGCAGACTGAGAGATTCGGTCTGCCAAGGAATAAATGTGTCTATATATTGGAAAGATATGTTGTATTCTGTCGATTGTTGGTATATAATAACAATTACTATATCATAGTTCGGGAGATATAATGTATGAAAAAACATTTTTATCAAAAAACTGGTGTTAAGAATACAATTCTTATTTTAATTCCTACTATTATTTCTGTGGCAGGAATAATTGCATCAATATTGGGTAATACCATTGCAACTATAATCATAATATGTATTGTTGTTGTGTTATTACTTATACAAATATTTGCAGTTATAAAGTATGGAAATGAAGATGACAAGGTTTATAGTCAATTAGAAAAATTAGCTATAGAAAATAATTCATTAACAACTATTTTAGCACATATGGAGAATGATTATAAAACAGTTACTTCGGAAGTATCAGCGTTTTCTGAAACATCAGAGAAATGGGCAAGTTTAATAAATTCATTTGCAAATAATATAAAACAAAATGGTTATGTATCAGATAAAGCTTGGAATAAGGCTAAAATTACAGACGCTATATGCTTACATACTAAGAATGTAGTCCAACAATATTGTAATAAATTTGACAATGCCAATATTTCAGTGGGTTATATTTCTTATGATATAGACGAAAATGGAGAAGAATGGGTTCATATGATGTCTCATTCTAGTCCGATTTCGATTAGACCCAATGCTTGTAAGGAGAGAGAAAAGCTATCGGAATGTATTTATCATTATGCAGAGTTGATTCGCAATAAATTATCTGATATTGAAATTGCAATGAATAATGAAGAGGTTTTAAGGATTTTTAAGAAAGTATCTTTAAGTTCCGATTTGAATAAATACACACAATACATTGCTATCCCACTATACTGTAAAAGTGGAAAATTATTAGGAATTTTTCAAATTGTAACGAAAAACGGTTATATAATTGAAAATGATAAATTGAAAATGCAACAATTTGTTACAGATAATATTATTCCATTTTCTAATTTAATTGTGCTTGCTGATAAAATTTATAAAGGATTGTATGTGAGTCCTACAAAAATTAATAAGGAGGTATGATTATGATAAGATACAAAAAAGAAGAAGTTCATAAGGTGGATATGTCTGGACGCTGGGAAGTAAAAATTGTTCACGAAGAACTAACTGCTACTGATGAAGAAGAATGGGAAAATGAAATAGCAAGAATAAACGAAAAAATGCAACAATCCATGCAAAGATATGAAGATAATTTAAGAATGTTAATCGCCTCCGCTCTTTCTGATACTAAAAAGGATGAGACGAGGGATGCTGATTATTTTATTCGCGAGTATGGCAATAAATTCATGGGCAGAAATTCTGAAAATATAAAAAATAGATTAGATATGTATAATAAATACATTGAAACAAAGAAGTAAAAAACATTATAATCCTACTTACAGAGCCACACCTTTTAGGTTGTGGCTCTTTTTTGTGTTGTGGAATAATGTTAGAAATTATTATACTCTACTTTGTGTAGATGAAAGGAGACGGAATGTTTGCGAGCAATTACTTCTCTTATGGTGGTGTTAATTCAGAGAAATATGAATTAGCCATATTAGTTGTGAATGAAGAACAAAACAAGAAAATTGGGGGAGAATTAGATTATACATCTTTTTACAATAGATATAACGGACGAAGTGAAATTGTACACACAGCTCCGTCTGAAACAGGATTTGAATTCAATGTAGAAATATGTAGATATAACGACAGAGGTATCACATTCGCAGAACATCAATCTATCTGTCGTGATTTCTTTAACTCCCCTACCTATAAAAAATTGATTATACAAAATCCTGAATATCAGAATATGTATTTTAATTGTTATATGAAAGATATTGAGGAGATAAATGCAGGTAGTCACCATATTGGTTATAAAGCTACTGTTGTGTGTGATACACATTATTTATGGAGTGACAAAAAATACTCTTACTCTCTTAATGGCAAGAGTATGAATATCACCCATTATAACCCCACTGCCCTACCCTTTTATACTTATGTAAATACATATATAACTGTTGGATCAAGCGGTGGTGATATTACCATATCAAGGACTTCTGATAATGGTAGTGATATTGTTAATTTTAAATCTGCCCCAGCAAACTCAACCATTTCACTGACATGCAATCCAAAGAATGTTCACTGCTCTAATGAAGTTTATAATATGGAGTTATTTACAGCAGATTCAAAGTGGAATCAGAAGTGGTTACGATTTGTACAGGGTAATAATACTCTTGTTACATCGGGAGATATCAAGACTTTAAATATAGATTATAAAATAGGGAGGATGTTATATTGATAGCTAATTTTGATGATTTTAACAGGTTGAAACAGCCTTCTTTGATACTTACTAATCCTGAAGAAATACCCATTTCATATGTTGACGAAGCTTATATAAAGAACTTTATCTTTAAGCCCAAATTCAATGATATATCAGAAATTACCTTTGATATATATGAACATTCATTTAATGGCGAGATTTTTAAAGGTTATAAAAAACTCATTCAACGAATGCGAATTACAGTCGAAGGATATGGTTCATGGATTATTTCTGAAGTAGTCGAAAAGAAATCTAATGTCGGTGATGCAAATTACAAATCTATTACTCTTAAAAGCACCGAGTACGAAATTCAAAACATCCAAATTCCCTATATTGATGGTACATATAAATTATATGATATTGCAGAATATGAAAAATCTTTACTTGGTACTACTCTATCCAAAATTCCCAAGTGGACGATTGAACATGTGGATTCTACTATTGCTTCATTATACAGGACATTTGAAGTTCCTGATTCTAATGTGTTAAGTTTCTTATTAAACGATGTTCAGGATGCTTACGGATGTTTATTTATTTTTGATTGTGCAAAACGAAAAATAAGCGTATATGATAGAGATACATATGTTCGTTATTCTGGAATTTTGCTTACCAACGATGAGCTTATAGATAGTATGGAGATCACAAGAAGTGATGAAAATCTTATTACTGCTCTATCTGTTTTTGGAGATAGTGATTTAGGTATAAATGCGGTTAATCCATTAGGCACAAGTAGCATATATAATTTTTCGCAAGTCAAACAATGGATGACACCTGAATTGCTAACAAAAGTAAATGCTTGGGAAAAAGAGGTATCCAATGCTGAAGGGACGGTAAAAAATAAAAATATAGAACTTTCTAAGCTCAATGCCGAACTTACGAGTATAAATACACAAGTATCTTCTCAAGAGCATACGGCTAAAGGATTAAAAGCTGAACGTGATGTTATAGTAAGCAAGAACAATCAAACCGAATTAGATTCTATAAATTCTCAAATATCCACCGCTGAATCGCAGTTATCCGCATATAAGACAAATCAGACAAATAAACAGAAACAAATAATTCAAAAGCAAAATGAGTTATCCACAATTCAAACTAAGTTATCCCCGGCTAATTATTTTGGTGACTTATATTACAACTTTTTATCTTATGTATATGAGAATGAGTATACTAATGACAACATTGCTGTCACTGATTCTATGACTTATGAAGAACGAATTAACGAGATACAAACACTTTATAATGCTGCTAAAGATGTTTTGTTACAGAAAGTTAATATTCCGAATGAATATAGCGTTGATACTAAAGGTTTTGTGTTTAATAAGAGGTTTCTCAACCACACACAAGGGTTAGAAGTAGGCAATCTTATTGGGGCAGAAACCGAAGGTTCAAATGATGGAAAAATTGAATACTTCCCTGTTTTGGAATTTGAAGTCAATTATGAAGATAAATCCGTTAAAATCACATTTGGTAACAAATTTAATCCTGCTAGAGCTAAAGATTTATTCGCTGATTTGATGCATGATGTTAGTTCAACAGGAAAAATACTCGACTATATCGCCGCAAAAAAAGCTGATACTTCTGAAATATCCGATATGCAGAAGTTTATCAATAGCACATTGGACTTGAGCAAAAATGCAATTTTATCTGCTAATGGTCAGACTGTTGAGATTACGGATAGCGGTTATCATGGACGAAGACTTCTTCCTGATGGTTCGTTGGATAAGAAGGAAGTCGCAATCATAAATAATACCATAGCATTCACTATTGATAACTGGCGAACTTGTAGTTTAGCCGTGGGTGAACTTACACTTGCCAATGGCAACACTGTATATGGTGTTATCGCTGATGTTATTATTGGTAAGTTGTTAATGGGTGAGAATTTATATATTTCTAATTCTTCAGGAACTTACACCATTGATGAGAATGGATTTATTGCAACATCATCTAAAACACCAGTATGCAAAATTGCAATTACACCAAATGATTCTAATAAGCTCTTTTATTTGTCAAAAAACAATGAAGATATAATGAGATTTGATTCATCAGGAAATGTATTTATTAAAGGTAGTATATTTGCCACTTCACTCACTATTACTAATGATGCAATGGATACTGATACTAAGAACGTAATTAGTGGTTGTATTACGGCAGATACAATCAAAGCTTTAAATCTTGAAGTTGGCAATCAGATAAGCATGGGAAAAAATGCAACAATCTCTTGGGATAAAATCAACAGTAAGCCTTCCGATTTGGCACGCACAAGTGATATCCCTACTGACGAATACATAACTAATATAACGAAGAATACAATTACTTCCGCTTATATCAAAGCTTTAAATCTTGAAGTTGGCAATCAAATTAAAATGGGTGAAAATGCAACTATATCTTGGAATAGTATAAGTAATCAACCAAATATACCTTCTGATGAACATATAACTACTATTACGAAAAACACAATAAATACAGAATATGTTTCAGCTCTTAGAGCTACTGCTGGTGCATTGGCAATCGCAAATGATTCAGGGGGATGGAATGTAATAGCCAATACTGGTGGATTGTGGGTGATTGGTAATGGTACTGCTGAAAACCCTGTATTTAGAGTAGATAATACAGGTTATATGTTCTCTCAAAGTGGGAAAATAGGTAATTGGAATATTGGTTCAGGAGCAATAGCGAATAATGGCACTGTATTAGGAGCTGATGGAAGTCTTACAATTGCAAATGGTAAAATTGGGAATTGGAGTATTGGTTCAGGAGCAATAGCGAATAATGGAGTAGTATTGAGTGGCGATGGAAAGCTTATCTTGGCTGGCAATAACAACGAAATACAACTTGGAGGTAATGCAAGACTTATACCTACTGCATTATTCGTTAAGCAAGGAAGTGTTGACGGGAGTGTGCCTTGGTATGCTGTGTTCAATGCGGCAACACACTATCTCTCAGATGAGCGAATTAAATGTGATATCACTCCCATATCTAATGAAATTTATGAAAATTTGTTTGATTGTCTACAAGCTTATACTTTTAAATTTAAGAATGACAGCTATTTTAGAAACGGCAAATTACATATGGGATTCATCGCACAAAGAATTAAAGAAAATATTGATAAATGTGGATTATCTAATTTGTCACTTTATGTTGATGATAATCCAGAATTATTGGGTGTTGACAAAGAAGAGTTAATAGCCCTCTGTGTATGGCAAATCCAGAAACTCAAAGCTCGTATAAATGAACTTGAAAGGAGGAGAAATGTTACAGACAATTAATTATTTACGTTTGAGCCGAACAGACTCAGACGAAATATCTGTAATTGAAGCAAAGCAAGGCGATAATCAAGGTGATATATGTCAAATTGAAATATATGACAATCAAGATATTGTTGATTTATCTCAATTTGATGATATCTTATTCACAGCAAATAAACCTGATAGGTCATCTGTTTTATTTCGATTATCAGATAAGAAAAATTTAATAAAAAATGGTGATATACTAAGTCTCACATTTACGAGTGCCCTACTATCTATGCATGGAACTGTTGAATGTGAGCTTTCTTTTTATAAAAATGATATTATTAAATCTACTTATAATTTTAACATCTATGTGTTTAAGTCACCTGGTTCATTTGACGAATTAAACAATAGTGATTTAAACACAATCAAAGAAGCTGTAAAAACAGTTGTAAATATAGGGGATGCAGCTAAAATATCAGCAGAGAATGCCAAAAAATCAGAAGAAAACGCTAAAGAATCAGAGAATAACGCTTTAAACTCAGCGAATATAGCAGAGGTTTCTGCTAACATAGCAAATAGAAAAGCAAACGAAGCTTCGGCATCAGCGATAGAAGCAAAAAAATCAGAAACTAATGCAAAGACTTCAGAAATTGCATCAAGCAATTCTGAATCCAACGCTTTGTCTTCTGCTAATGCAGCAAAGATTTCTGAGAAAAATTCTAAAGAGTCCGAAAACAAAGCAAAGACTTCTGAAATAAACGCTAAAAATTCTGAAAACATATCAAGTGGTAAAGCTCAAGAATCTATAAATTATGCATTATTGTCCCAAAGTTACGCAATTGGCAAAACCAATTCAAGAGAAAATGAAGATGTTGATAATGCTAAATATTATAGTGAACAGGCAAAAACATCATCAAATAATGCTTTAGTATCCGCTTCAAACGCCTATAATTCAGAACAAAATTGTGCAAGCAGTGAAGCCAATTCATTACGATATTCTCAAAATACAAAGTTGTATGAAGATAATGCGAGTAATTATGCAAGCCAAGCATCTATCTCAGCATCTATGGCATCTGATAAGGCTGATATTGCAATTAATAAAGCAAGTGAAGCCGATATGTCAGCAAAAAATTCTTTAGAATATGCAAATAAGGCAAAAGAATATAAAGATAAATGTTTACAGATATCTCAGGGACTTGAAGGTGCACTGATACCAATGGGTACTATTTCTTTCGAAAACATTCCAACGACTGACGTAAAAACAGGTTATATGTATAATATTTCTAATGAGTTCACATCAGACGAGCGTTTCAAAGATGGTATAAAAACATATTCTGCTGGAACAAATATATACTATACACAAGATGGAAAATGGGATGTTTTAATGGGTGATTTAGATAAATACGTCTTTAAAACAGATTTTGAAGATCACAAAAATAATAAATCAAACCCTCATAATGTTACTAAAGAGCAAGTTGGACTTAACAATGTACCAAATGTTACAACCAATAATCAAACTGTTACGTACTCTGACGCAAATGCACTTACCACTCTATCATCAGGCGAAAAAATAAGCATCGCATTTGGTAAAATCAAAAAAGCAATATCTGAATTAATATTACACTTAAAAGATGGGGTTAAACACATTACCAGTGATGAAAGAACACTATGGAACACCGTTAAAAATAAGGCTGACACGAATCATATACATGGTGGCATTGATGATGGTGCTAATAATTGGACAGCTACCGAGATACGAAACCATTTTGAAGGAAAAGCGGAAAAAGTTCATACGCACACAAAATCAGATATTACAGATTTCCCAGTCTCTTTACCTGCCAATGGAGGAACTTCCGATTATGCATCTTATTTGAATTTAGTAGCGAATAATGAAATAAGATTTAATAAAAATGGTTATTCAACTAATGAAATATGGCTAGGATATCTTTGGGCGGATGGTTCTGCGTCCCCTCATATACATAAATATATATTTGGAAATATGAGTGGTGGTGGTCTTGCTAACATTACAGCCAATGAATTTATTGGTTCTATAGCATGGGGAAATGTAAGTGGAAAACCGAGTACATATCCTCCAGCTACTCACAGTCATAATTATATTGTTGGGCAATACACAGGCAGTGGGGGGCGTGTGCCGCCATCCTATGTTGGTGCCAACGCTGTAAAATGTAATATGATGAATGGTTTTGAAGGTCTGAACACTCCGAATTTAAATGGGTATATGGATGTATTGATGATGAATGCATATTTCTGGAATGATGTGCCTTATGCAACAGCACTTGGAATAAAAAAAGGAAATGGCGGAGTTAGAGCTTGGATTGCAAATGGTGGAAACACTAGCTCCTGGAGTCAGGTTGCGGAATTGTTAACATCTGCAAATTATACTGAATATGCAGCCGATAAATCACATACTCATAGCGACTATTTAACTATTAAAGGAGCACAGGATATCAATAATAGAATAGCAGCTTCCGAGGACAATATTGCAGATATAAGAGATAGATTGTCGTCAGCTAGATTAAAAATGACATGGGATGGTGCACATCTATGTCATTATATAGATGGCTCTTTTATTGGATATATGATGAAAACATACTCCAGTGATACATTTTATCCGGTATATGAAGTGTTGACATTCAAGGATTCAAACAATGTGTTATTCAGTGGTGATAAAGGAAATTACATAGTAGGGATATCGGCTTATTCGGATGCGCGGCTCAAGGAAAATATTAAGAGCAGTAAAGTCAACGCGCTTGAGCGTCTCAATGAAATTGAAATGTGTAGTTTTGATTTTATTGATAGAAAATATGGTGCACATAGCGAGCTGGGCTATATCGCACAGCAGCTTCAGAAGGTGATACCTGAATGTGTTGTAGCGGTGCCTCAGAATAAGGAACAGATGGGCTATGATGAACTGCTTCAGGTACAGGATACACATTTGATTCCGTATCTTGTTAAGGCAATACAGGAGTTGAGCAGTAAGGTCGCTGAACTCGAAAAGAAAATAGACAATGATACCAATTAATTTTTGAGACATCTATAACTAGATGTCTCATTTTTATTTATTATAAAAGGAGGATTTAAAAAATGAGTTGTAGAGTTTTAGAATGTGACTATAGAATTACAAACAATTATAACAATCATTACAATAAAGTAGTAAATCAGAAAAGAGGTTGGGCAATTGGTACAGATATTGTTGGTGTACAGAAGTCTGTATGTAATGTTATTGCTCACTCTGATGGTACTGTAATTAAGGTTGTTGATTACATGGACGGAACAAATATGCAAAACGACCATGAGGGTTGGGGGTTCGGCAATTATGTGGTAATTCTTCATGGGCAGAGAGCTGATGGAAAATGGGTTGCTACAGAATATTGCCATCTTGCACACATTAATGGTATTAAAATAGGACAGAAAGTGTCTAAGGGGCAGGTTCTCGGACTTATGGGAAATACGGGTAGCAGTTTCGGCACGCATCTTCATTTTTCCTACAGAGTCTATTCTGTCAAGCCAACAATCACAAATGTACATAATAAGAGTATATTTGTATGGGAAAATCCCGAAAAGTATCTTGATGCAGATTTGCCTCTAATTAATGAGAACTGCGAATATAAGATAAATGGGCTTGATTACTCTGCCGTATTTGATCCTGGGTATTATCTCAATGCATATTCTGACCTCAGAAATGCTTTTGGTTCAGACTATAATAAGGCATGGAAGCATTTTAAGCAGTACGGAATGAAAGAGTCAAGACAAGCTCATAAAGACTTTAATGTTTCTGTATATAGAGACAACTATGAAGATTTGAAAAGAGCATTTGGAAGCAACATACCAGCTTATTATAAGCATTATTGTAAATATGGCAAGAATGAAGGACGTAATGCAGTTACAAGTCTTGCCGAAAATTATACAAAGAGCACTATACCCAATAGATTTAAAGTTAAAGCAAATGGCATACAGAAAGGTGCTTATACGAGTTATACATCTGCTTGTAATTATGCTAAGACTATTGGTGGTGTTGTTATTGATGGTAACAATGGTAAGCAGATATATCCTTAGTTTTGATATAGAAATATAATATTTTAGGGAAGTAGCATTTTATTACTACTTCCCTATTTTTTACGATTTTAGTTATAATTCTACCACATTTATATCAATTTTACTTGCTGCGTTTTTTAATTGTTCCTCTACAAAATGTACATAAGTTTTTCTACACACTTCAACACTGTGCCCAAGTATTTTTGCAATAATCTCAATTTGAACATTCTTCCTAAAGTATAAACTAGCGCAAGTGTGTCTTAAAGAATGTGAACTGGCATTTTGAACCTCTAATTCTCCATTCTTACAAATAGCCTTTACTGTATCATTTATATTCTTTAGGGTCGAAGTTTTTCTATTTCGTGTACTAATTACATAATCAGATGGACTATTATATTGTGAGATTTTTTTATGCTTCAACAATAATTCTTTTGCTTTTGAATTTAACGGCACATATCTTACATTATCTCGTTTTGTAGACTTTTGAACAACGAATTGTGTTTTACCTTTTTGCGTGCTATTATTTTCTCTCATTTCGATCAATGTTTTATACACATGGACTGTGTTTTTATCGAAATCAATATCTTCCCATTGAAGTGCAAGTAATTCACCACCACGTAATCCCATATATATATTAGCAGCTAACGCATTTCCACCTTGATACCTTGGACTACCTGTATTCCATTTTTTGTTTGCTTCTTCGCAGAATTTATCTATATCGTTTTTTTCAAACCATATAATTTGTTTTTCCTCTGCATTAATATTTGCGTTAATTGGCATTCTAACTAATAGCATTGGGTTGTCAATTTTATACTTTATAGATATGTGTCTGTAAAAATCATTTAAACAATCATAAGTTTTCTTAATTGTAGACTTAGAATAATTTTTATTGTTTAAATTCTCAATGAGCGATTGCAACTCATCAGAAGTAATTGACTGGTATCTGTAATGTCCTAATTCGGAATTTTCTATTTGATTTTTAATTGTGCCATATAACCGATTATAACTTTGCGCTTTTAAGGTTGGTTTTTTAGTATGTTCTGCCCAGTAATATAATGCATCACATAGAGTTTCTTTTGTTTGCGAATCCTGTAATGTATATTTGGCGTTCTTCTCCTCTTCTTTCATTTTTTGAAGAGCTTCTTTGACTGTTTTTGCATAGACACATTTAGATACAGACATCCCATCCAATTTAATATTTTTACGATACATAATTAATCCATCTTTACGGACGGACATACTGCCTTCTCCATATGGTAATTTAGGTAATTTTATATCAGCCATTTTATTATCCTCCTTAATCATCTTACTACACAAGTTAGGCTATGTAAATACACAAGTTTTTACACAAATCTATTCAATAAAGAATGATAAAATTAAGGAAAATATAGCAAAGAGTTGTGTAATCGGGAAACTGAAAAAGTGCCTCAAGCCTTTTATTTACTAGGCTTGAAGCACTATGTATTTTTTCTGTAAACCTTTAATAGCAAATTTGGAGACCCCTATCATACCATTTGACCAATCCCCTATGTATTTATAAAAGCTACCTTCATACTATATCATATCTAGGTAGCTTCGTCAATAACAAACTATGTTCCTTCAAAACCACACATTAAACTATCAGATATTTTAACCTGAACCATTTCTGGTCAAGCCCTCGACCTATTAGTATTGGTCAGCTGC
>ENA-OURQ01001522-OURQ01001522.1-human-gut-metagenome-genome-assembly--contig:-NODE-1522-length-19475-cov-2.762461_pt1 | contig 19475 bp, 9 predicted proteins | sample MGYA00242105_ERZ508999 | MGnify/ENA primary metagenome ERZ508999 (study PRJEB26280, sample SAMEA2338771) | human gut metagenome | biome: human gut; feature: human-associated habitat; material: faeces...
CGAACAAACTGACCGTAGCGGGTGGTCGTGGTATGCGGTTCCATTTCTTTTTGCAGAGCTTTGAACAGCTTACGGAGAAATACAACAAGGAAACAGCTGCCATTGTCAAGTCAAACTGTCAGAGCTGGATTTATTTGCAGGCAGACGATAAGGAAACCCTGTCTGAAATCTGCGATAAGCTGGGGAAATACACTTGTTCCGGCTATCAGCTATCCAGTCAGCATGGGCGGTATGTCAATCCATCTTCCAGCAGCACTGTAAGTTTGGTAGCAAGGGATCTTTTGACAACGGACGAGATACGGAGAGTATCAAGACCTTATCAGATCGTGGTATCACGTTCACACCCGGCAATGATGGTGTCACCAGATCTGTCACAGTGGTATTTTAACCAAATGCTGGGACTTGGAGACAAGGAGCATAACCGCAGGGTAAGGGAAGAACGGGAGCGTAGGCGTCCGGTACTCACCGACGTAAAGGAAGATATACCTTTATGGAATATCTGGGTTTATTACATGAAAGATCTTCAGATGAAGGAAGAAAAGCAGAAACAGCAGGGTCTTCCGGTACAGGCAGGATCCCTGTTTTCAGAGAAATTCATGCGGAGAGGAGGAAAGCTGACGGGAAATGAAGAAGATGAATAAATGGTTACAAAGATGTAAGGCGGCAGGAAAGACATTTCTTGCCGCTTTTGCCGTGTTTTTGCTGAACACGCAGACTGCTTATGCAAGCGGCATCAGTGAGAGCAAGCTGGCAAAAGGAACAGAAAAGCTGATCGGGGATGCCACAACCTGGCTCACCCACTGCTCCATGGCACCACCGTTGCAGATCAGAAGGTCCGCGTTCTGGATCAGGCGGATATCTGCCGGTGTCGGCTCAAAGGAATGGCTGTCCTGTCCCGCCGGGATCACCATGGAAAGATCCACGGCATCCCCCGCGATCTGTCTCGTGAAATCGTAGTACGGGAACAGGGTCGTTACAACTTTCAGCTTTCCATCATTCGGAGTTCCCACATCTCCGTGTGTGTCACTAACAGAGCCACAGCCTGTCAGGGTACCAAAAAGAAACATCGCTGCGGTGAGCCATGCTTCTATCCGTTTTCGTCTTGTTTTTCTAAAATCCTTCAATCCATTTCCTCCGGTATCTAACGCGCGGGCTGCTGTTTTAAGCATAGTTTACGCAAGGTCCGAATTTTCATGTTACTGTCTTTTATTTTTAATAGCAGCTCTTTGTTTCCTGCGCAGTTTTTCCTGCAGTCATCACTATATATAAATAAATCCGCTTACTGCTGTCACCTTTTTATGGCACATTGATAAGTCATGCCGCATCTGCACAGGTCTGCCAAACAGCTACTTTTCAATCTCCGTTAAGATATCAAGCGGTTTCTCAAGCAGAAATTCCGGCTGGAATGCCGCAAGCTCCTCACGGCCCCTGAATCCCCAGAGAACTCCCACCGTCGTCATCTCCGCGTTCTTTCCAGTCTTCATGTCCGTATTCGTATCTCCAAAATACAGGCACTCTGACGGGTCCGCGCCACAGATCTTCGCCGCCTTCAACGCTCCCGACGGGTCCGGCTTCTTCGGAACGCCCTCCTGCTCCCCGATCACCGTGTCAAAATATCCCGCGCCGAATACATATTCTACGGTCTTCTTCGCCTGGGCATCAGGCTTGTTGGATACAACAGCAATCTTTAAACCCAGCTCTTTCGCCTTCGAGGTGAGCTCCACGATTCCATCGTAAGGATGCATCTCATAGTTACAGTATTTTCCGAATATCTCCATATATACAGGGAGGATCGCCTCGTAGTGCGCCTCATCCGTATCCCCGCAGGCCGCGAGGGAACGTTTCATCTGCATTTTATATCCATCGCCGACGATGGTCATCATCTGTTCCTCTGTCAAAGGACCGAGCCCAAACTTCTCCAGTGAAAGGTTCGTACAGTATGTCAGCGCATGGATCGAGTTTACCAGCGTTCCATCCAGATCAAAGATCAGACACTTATATTTCATATCTGCCTCCATATAAAGCAAAAACGAATCAAAAACTGTGCCACTCATTTTATCACACTAAAAAAAAAATGACAATACCTTTCTGCGCATATATAGGGCTCCGAAAATTTCCTTTAAATCCCATTGACTCTTTCCAGTTTCCATATTAGGATATATCTATATGAAAAGGACAAATCTACATATATTTTATGTGCATTTTTGTACCAAAAGACGAAATCCCAGGAGGTACGTTTATGAAAAAATTTTGCATCGCGGCTCTCGCTGCAACACTGGCTCTCGGAACCATGATCACAGCTCAGGCTGCTGATACAATAGATGGAACTGTTGTATCCGGCACATACAAACGCAGCACAAACGGCGGACGCCGCCGCGGTTTAAAGTCCCCGGCAGGCGGTGCCTGGGAGAAGCTTTCTGACGGTACCTACAAATATCACTTCGCGGAAGGTCTCGAAGCTACCGATTACTGGCTGGAGGTCGATGGAACCTGGTACTATTTCGGTCATGACAATATCATGCAGACCGGATGGGTAAAGGATGACGGCAACTGGTACTACATGCAAAACTGCAGGGTGAGTGGTGCTGCCAATAAAACGGTAAAACCGGCATGTGGCAGCTGGTGGTATGTAGGTGGTTGCAGAGTAGATTTTTCTTATACCGGATTTGGCAGGAATGGCGCTGATAATTGGTATGTTCAGAATGGTCAGGTACAGTTCGGTTATACCGGAATTGTGACTGCAAAGGATGAAACGAATCGTACTTACGTTTGCTATGTGACAAATGGACGATTGGACACAGACTATACCGGATTAGCCTATGGAACCGTAGACGGTGTGGAGGGATGGTATAACTTCCATGACGGATATAACTTCCATGAAGGGTATTTGAACAAAGGCAAAGAGCTGGTGGAATATAATGGCGCATGGTGGTATGTCAGTGATGAGAGAAAGGTCGACTTCTCCTATACCGGAATCGCCTACAATGAAGCCGGTGGCTGGTATGTCAGAAACGGACAGGTCGATTTTTCATATAACGGAATACTTGAGTACGAGGTGATTGACGGACCTTTTGTAATACCATATCAATATCATTTTGTAAATGGAAAGTTGAATGAAGGGCTGACTGGTTTATATTATACAACCGTAAATGGAAAAACAAACTGGTATGGATTTCAGAATGGTGCCATTGCAACTTTTGAGGAATACGAAGATTCTTATGGTACCTTATTTTTGAATGAAAGTGGCTGGTGGTATGTCGATCCCATTCACGGAACGGTTGATTTCAGTTATACCGGATTGGGAAAAACTGTGTTTCCGGGAGATGATCGGTATCATTACTGGTATGTGAAGAACGGACGGATAGACTTTAACTATAACGGATTTCTTGAATTGTACGGGGGTGTGTATTATGTGAAAAATGGTCAGGTAGATGAAACCGTCAATGGTGTATATCAGTATACGGTAAACGGAAAAACAGCCTGGCATGGTTTATGGAGAGGTAAAAAGGCTTATAACGAAGTGTTAATGAATCCAAACGATGGCAGCTGGTGGTATGTCAGAGATGGACTGGTTGATTTCAGTTATACCGGAATGGGAACCCGGCATGATTGGACAGGGGATACATCTGACACCTGGTATATCAGAAACGGACAGGTCGATTTCTCTTATTCCGGCTGTGTGGCAGCTGATGGAAATACCCGTTACTTGCGAAGATATTACCTGGTCGAAAATGGCAGATTACGGAAGGAAGTTTCCGGTTTGGTGCAGGCGACTGTCGAAGGAGTAAATGGATGGTGGAAGATTGATCAAGGAGTTATTACCGTTCAAAGCGGTGGCAGTGAGACATTTCTGGTATACTATAATGGCGACTGGTGGTATGTGTTGAACAGCGGACAAGTTGATTTTTCCTTTACAGGCTTGAAAGGGTATAATGGAGAAACCTGGTATGTGGAAAATGGCCGTGTAAACTTTGACAAGACAGGATTTGTAAACCTGAGTGGGGATACCACCACGAGATATACCTATATTCAGAATGGCCATCCGCTTCCTTATGGTTTCTCGGGACTGTTCTATGCAGAATTAGATGGAAAAACTACATGGTGGCAGATAGAAGAGGGCCATTGTGATTATTATGGTGGTCCTGAACCGTCACATTATGAGAGACCAGAGAGCTTTGCAGCAAATGAAGAAGGTCTGTGGGCTACGAATAATAGTCAAATCTCTTACGGCATAACGGGTGTGTATAAAACAATAGGTAGAATTGGTTATAGTAGTAGCTATTCTATTGAGGTAGAGTATACATATAATGTTGTAAACGGACTGGTAACAGAGATGCAGGCGGTGATTCTGTAAGATGCAGGAAAAGCAGCGGTATTACTAATGGGAAAACTGTAACGGGCATTCTTGAAAGTATTATTCCAGAGCAGTTTTTTATGTACTCTCGGAATCTTTTAAATGAAGAATTCTGATTTTGAGAAAAGGAGAGAAAGAAGGATATGAAAAAACGAATGACAAAAGTCCTTGCACTGGGGATGATGGCAGCTATGCTGATCAGTGCACCACTGTCCGCAATGGCTGCAGAAGCAGCACCGGCGGACGCAGCAGCGACAGCGGAAACACAGCCGGAAATGGCAATGCAGGCAGCAGAGGGAGAAGCAGCTGTAACGGCACTGACCAACGGTGTTGATCCAATGACATTGGACGGCCTGGTTCAGCTCAATGACGGTAACTGGTACTATATGGAAGATGGTCGGCTGAGTTCTAACGCAAGCAAAACGGTAAAACCGGCATGCGGAAGCTGGTGGTATGTATCCGGATGGAAAATTGATTTTTCTTTTACCGGATTTGGCAAAAATGGGGATGATCTGTGGTATGTAAAAGACGGTCAGGTACAGTTTGGCTATACCGGCGTTGCAACCGGATCGAATCAATATGGAAATACGTCTACTTATTATGTAACAAATGGCCGGGTAGACAAAAGCTTTTGTGGATTAGCCTATGGAAGCTACAACGGTGAGGAAGGCTGGATCAATTTCTGTGACGGAAAACCGAAATATTCCTATGAGAGCCTGATGGAGTATAATGGTGCATGGTGGAAAATGTCCGGTTATATGATAGATTTTGACTATACCGGAGCTGCATCCAATGAATCAGGTACATGGTATGTCAGAAACGGTCAGGTTGATTTCGGTTATACCGGTGTGATTGAAGGAAAAAAAGGAAGCAGATCGTACCAGTATTATTTTATTAATGGAAAGGCAAACGAAAATCTGACCGGCGTGTTTTATACAAAGGTAAACGGAGCAGAAGGCTGGTACGGATTCTATAAAGGAGAACTGGCAACATCGGATGACTACTACGAAGCGCCGGGCAGAGTGCTGTCAAATGTAAGCGGCTGGTGGTATATCAATCCGAAAACCGGACTGGTAGATTTTAATTATAACGGATTGGGTATCACGGAGGATGACGACTGGTACCATTACTGGTATGTGGAAAATGGACAGATCAATTTCAATTTTAACGGACTTTATAATTATCACACCAGATACTATGGAGACATTCTGTGCTGCATCACAAATGGTCAGGTGGATCCGAATGTCAATGGTGTGTACCAGCTCACAGTAAATGGACAGACAAACTGGTATGGATTCTTTCAGGGAATGCAGACAGAGGACGAAGTGTTGATGAATCCGTATGACGGCAGCTGGTGGTATACCGGAGATGACGGACTGGTTGATTTCTCCTATACCGGCATTGCTGAAAGATATGATCAAAATGGAGACAAATTTGATAGCTGGTATGTCAGAAACGGTCAGGTAGATTTTTCCAGTAATGGATGGGTAAAGATAAATAATCATTATGTATATGTCCGGAACGGAATGCTGCAGAGTGATCTGAACGGACTGGTACAGGCTACCATTGACGGGAAAGACGGCTGGTGGGAAGTAGACCATGGTACCCTCTTTGACAATACGAATTATTACTACACACTGTGCTATTATGGCGGCAGCTGGTGGGCGGTATATAACAGTCAGGTAGATTTTTCCTACACTGGTTTTGTGGAACATGATGGTACAAGATGGTATGTGGAAAATGGTCGTGTAAACTTCGATAAGACAGGTTTTGTCAATACAGAGGAAGCAGATACTTATGCATATGTGCAGAACGGTCAGTATAATAAAACTTTCTATGGAGCAATCTATGCGGAATTGAATGGAAAGAACAGCTGGTGGCAGGTAAAGGATGGAAACTGTGTGCATTCTGCGAATGCGGCATGGAATGGAAAACCGGACAGCTTTGCAGCTAATGAAAATGGCCTGTGGGCAATTGTGAATGGCGAGGTTGCTTTTGATGTGACCGGTGAATATTCATATGGAACTTATTATTCTGTTTCCAGAGAGGATTCAATATATGTAAGCTATATTTACCAGGTAGAGAATGGTCTGGTAACATCTATGCAGGCAACTGTTTTAGATCGTTAAATAAATGGTTGCAGAAAACGCAGCATACAAACAGGGAGAGAGGTGGAAAATACATATGAAAAAACGATTTGCAAAAACAGTGGCGCTGGTGGTGGCGGCAGCCCTGACAGCAGGAGCACCAGTATCGGTCATGGCAGCAGAAGAGCAGTCAGAAACGGTGGCTGTGCAGGAAGTGTCAGCACCGGAACTGCCTCAGGGTACCGATCCGATGACGTTAGATGGAATGCAGCAGCTCAACGACGGTAACTGGTACTATATGGAACATGGAAAAGTGTCTGACAAAGCAAACGGTACATTGCAGCCGGTTGGGGATGAGTGGCTGTATGTGGGCAGGTACCGTGTGGACAATTCCTACACCGGTCTGTGTGCCAACGAAGCAGGAACCTGGTATGTTGCGAAAGGGAAAGTACAATTTGATCATACCGGTGTGGTCAGTCAGAGAGAGAACGACAGGACGAACTGGTACTATGTGACAGATGGTAAGGTGGATACCGGTGTGAACGGACTTTGCTATGTGTCGATCAATGGCACTGAGGGCTGGTATAATTTTAAGGACGGCATGGTGACCGGGGCATATCATCAGCTGGTGGAGTACAATGGTTCCTGGTGGTACATCGGGGAAGATGCCGAGGTTGATTTTTCCTATACCGGTGTGTGTCAGAATAGTGCAGGAACCTGGTATGTGAAAAACGGGCAGGTAGATTTCGGATTTTCCGGTGTGCTGGAAGGAAAAAGTGAGAACTTCCATAAACCGTACAAATATTATTTTGTAAATGGAAAAACGTATGAACGTGTGCATGGTGTCTATTACACAACGGTAAATGGTGTATCCGGCTGGTATGGATTTTACAAAGGAGAGCTGGCGACGACAGCACCGTATGGAGTAGCAAATCTGCTGCCCAATGAAGCCGGCTGGTGGTGCATTGACAGCTTGACCGGTCAGGTAGATTTTTCCCAAAACGGTTTCAAGTCTGTGAGGGATGAAAACGGAACCGGACATCTGTGGTATGTCAGAGACGGTCAGGTAGATTTCAGCCGCAACGGTGCGTATATTTATCCGGATCATGTTATACCCGCCGAAAAATATTGCTGGCTCGTGGGTGGTCAGATAGATCAGACCTGCTCCGGTGTATATTATATGAATCTGGATGGAACAGAAGGCTGGTATGGATTTTTAGAAGGACAACAGATTACTTATACCTTGCTTCCGAATCCGGATGACGGCAGCTGGTGGTATGTGAGTACAAACGGACAGATAGATTTTTCCCGTACGGGAATTGTTCGGGCAAGGGATCATTACTACCATCTGGCAGAGGATGCGTGGTATGTGCGAAATGGTCAGGTGGATTTCTCTTACACCGGTCTGGTATATGAGAATGAAAAATGTTATCTGGTTCAGGATGGCCGTGTTCAGAAAGAAAATAATAGTCTGGCGTATCTGACTCTGAATGGAGAGACTGCATGGTGGCAGGTGACAGACGGCTATATTTGCACCGGGAATGACAAAAATTATGACGAAGAAACACTGGTGTACTACGATGGAAGCTGGTGGTATGTGAAAAACCACAAAGTAGATTTCTCTTATAATGGATTCGTGGATTACAAGGATACGCTGTGGTATGTGAAAAATGGCAGATACAGCTATGAAACGACAGGATTTGTAATGGCGGATGGATATTCCTGCTATTATGTTACAAACGGACGATTTGATGATTCTTACGAAGACGTTGTGTATGGCAGCATTGACGGTGAAACTGCCTGGTGGATGATTAACAACGGACGCTGCGCTTACTGGAAAATGGCAGAAACACATGCGGAACCGGACAGTTTTGCAGCGAATACAAACGGTTTGTGGGCATGCAATGACGGCAGGGTGAATTTTGACCTGAACGGTCCTTATACCGGCACAGTGCCTTATAATGTGGAAAAAAACCAGAGGGTGATGATCCGGTATCACTATCAGATGAAAAACGGTCAGGTGACAGGACTTCAGGTTGAGGTAGTGTAGTTATAGAACGGATGGTCGATAAATAATTAAAAAAAGGATTAAAAAACACGTAGGAATGATGAAATTTGTCTTGTTCTGTCTATGGAATGCCGCTATAATAAAAGTGATTGAGCAAAAAGGGGCAGATTTTTTGATCTGACCAAAGCATAGGAAAGAAAGATGAGGTTTTAAATGAAAAAATTTGCGGCAATGTGTTTGATTGCATCCATGATGGCTTCCATGGGCAGTGTGACAGGATATGCAGCAGAAGCTGACGGAGCAGTGCAGACAGCGGTTTATCAGACCGCAGATTCTGCTTCCGATGAGACCGAAGTGTTGGATGTATCGACAGCAACGTATCCATCTGACTGGGATCCGGAGGATCCGCTGAACGGAAGGGCATATCGACAGCAGCAGGAACAGGAAAACGTGGGGACATCCGATGAAGCGGCTTACCGTTCTTCGGCCGGTGAGCTGGCACGAAGCAGCAGCAACGTGACGACAAGCTGGCCGAAGTATAACGGTGGAACGACGACATACATACATAATTCTGAAAATGTAACAGGTAAAAATGTCATTGCGGGAATTGATGTATCCTATCATCAGGGAAGTATTGACTGGAATAAAGTTAAAGCATCCGGGGTACAATTCGTGATCCTGCGTGCAGGATACCGTTCTTACGGTTCCGGAAGTATGGCACAGGACAGCAGATTTGCAGAATACTACAAAGGTGCAAAAAGTGTCGGATTAAAAGTCGGCGCATATTTTTATTCCCAGGCAACGACACAGCAGGAGGCAGTAGAAGAAGCGAATAAGACACTGAGCATTATCAACGGATGCAGTTTTGAAATGCCGGTCGCATTTGATTACGAATATGCCAATGATAAGTATGGCAACTGTGTTGGAAGACTGTACAATGCGAACCTGAGTAAAGCACAGAAGACAGCGTGTGCGAGGGCTTACTGTGATACCATCCGGGCAGCCGGTTATTCGACCATGATCTATGCAAATGCAGGATGGTGTGAGAAGGAGCTGGATACTGCCGCATTGCGGAAGGATTACCAGATCTGGATGGCACGTTATAATACCTATACTTACAAAGAGAGCAAAGACAAGGGACAGCGTTATGGCGGTCAGATTGATTTCTGGCAGTGCAGTGACAATGCAAAAATTAACGGTATCAATACAGCGGTAGATTTTGACTATTGGTATCAGCCTGCATCCGGCAGCATCGTTTACGACCAGAGTCTGCAGAGATGGGTGTATGCTATTGACGGTGTGATCCAGTATCAGGCTTGTGGACTTGCATCCAACGAACATGGCTGGTTCCGTGTGGATAATGGATTTGTAAATTTTGATTTCAACGGTTTATGTTCCAATGAAAACGGCTGGTGGTACCTGACCGGAGGAAAGATCGATTTTGATTACAACGGACTTGCATCCAATGAATATGGATGGTGGCAGATCCACGGAGGAAAGGTTGATTTCGATTATAACGGTCTGACGCCCAATGAACATGGCTGGTGGCGACTTGCCGGTGGAAAAATTGATTTTGACTACAACGGTTTTGCATCCAATGAAAACGGAAACTGGAGAGTCATCGGTGGAAAGATTGATTTCAACCGTACCGGTGTGGATTTTGACGGTGTATCCTGGTGGCGTGTAGAAGGTGGAAAAGTCAATACAAATTATAACGGAATTGCCCAGAATGAGTATGGATGGTGGTATATCCGTCATGGAAAAGTAGTGTTTAATTTTACCGGCTGGACAAAAGTCAGCAGTGGCAGATATTATGTACATAATGGCTGCGTAGCCCGTTAAGAGCAGAACGCAAAGCATGGAACAATCCGTGTAATCGAGATTTGGATGTTTTGACACCCAAATCATAATATAAAAAGTGTCTCTCTGAGAAATTCAGGGAGACATTTTTGGATTCCGATGTTATACTTTTCTGGAGCAGTGAGATGAAAGAATGAATTTGATCAGTAGAGTTATTGACCAAGAAGCCCACTTCAAAATCAGTGATTTAAGTGGTAGGATATGTCACAATCTTGCGGTTCAAAGAATCTAAGTGTACATAAAAGTGAAATGGGGGATAAAAGAAGAATGATACTCAGAAAAAAAACGAGGCAATTACTGCGAGGCACCATGGTGCTCCTTATGGCAGCGGGGCTGGCAGGTACCGCTGTGGAAGCTGAGGCATCACAGAGCAGCTTTCAGGTAGAAACCACAGCCGGCGATGTGAGTGGCACTGTGGGAGATGTGGTGGAAATTCCTGTGAAGATCAGCACAAAACAGGCACTGCGTGGATTTTCCGGAAAATTAAGTGGCAATTATGATGAAAATATACTGGAGTTTCAGGGACTGGACACGAAGGAGCTTCCGGCGGATGCCATAGTGTCTTCCTCAGGAGGTAATTTTTCTTATCTGAGCAGTTCCGGAGAGCATACATTTTCAACTGCATCTTATGGATTGAAATTTAAAATCCTGCAGGCGAGTGAAGAGCCGGTGACCGTCACAATCCAGGATCTGTATTATACAGACGGCAATGCAAGCAGTGAGAAAGTCTCCCTGACAGCAGCTGTCCGTGTGAACGGGACAGGCAATGGAGCAGCAGGAAGTGGCAGTGCTGCAAATGAATTAGTATCCAATGCGGGAGCAGATTCCGGAAATCATGGAGGAGCGACAGGAGATTCTGCACATCCGGGAACAGAGGGCAGCAACGCAGCCGGGACGGATTCCGCAGAAGAGAAGGCACAAAAAGGTGGCGAACGTGCAGAGAGCGGGAATGATGTGGCTGCAATCAGTATGGACCCGGAGGACAGCGTAAGTGGTCCGGCGAATGCCAGTTCCGATACCGGTGCCGATGATACCGGAAAAATGGTCAGAGGAAAAGGAACAACAAAAAATGGTTCCGCGCCAGTGGCGGTATTCGTCATTGTTGTTGTGGCAGCGGCAGTGGTTGGTATTACGGCCGGTGTGAAAATCTCCAAAAAACGGAAATAAAAACAGCATATCTTTGGACTGAAAAATGGATGTCTCCCGGGATTGGATGCCAGGGAGACATATTTTTGTGAAAAAACACGATTTTTAGTAGAATATGCATGAATATGCATGAAAAATGTTCAAATTATGATTGGAAACTAAGGTTATGCTTTACGAATCAGAGAAAAAATGTTACAATTCTGTTAAATACAGGAAAAAACAATTAGAAGATTTCAGGAAGGAAATAACAGTATGAATACAACATTGGTTATTATGGCGGCAGGCATTGGCTCCAGATTCGGCGGTGGTGTGAAACAGCTGACTCCGGTTGGACCGAATGGCGAGATTATTATTGATTATTCCATTCATGATGCACTGGAAGCAGGATTTAATAAAATCGTGTTTATCATCCGTAAAGATATCGAGAAAGATTTCAGAGAAGTGATCGGAGACCGTATCGAGAAAATCTGTGATGTGGAATATGTATTCCAGTCTCTGGATGATCTCCCGGAAGGATTTGAGAAACCGGCAGACCGCACAAAACCGTGGGGAACCGGTCAGGCAGTAAGATGCTGCAAAGGTGTGGTAAACGAGCCGTTTGCAGTGATCAATGCAGATGACTATTATGGAAAAGAAGCATTTGTAAAAGTGCATGATTATCTGGTAAACTGCGGCAATACCAAATATCAGTATTGCATGGCAGGATTTATTCTGGACAACACGCTCAGCGATAACGGAACCGTTACCCGTGGTGTATGTCAGGTCGATGATGAGGAGATGCTTCAGAAGATCGTTGAGACCAGCGGCATTGCCCGTGATACAGACGGTATTGTAAAAGATGAAAATGGCAGCGAGATTCCGGAAGGAACGCATGTATCTATGAATATGTGGGGCGTGACACCGGAGTTTCTTGATGTACTTGATAAAGGATTCGCAGAGTTTCTGGCAAATGTGGAGCCGGGCAACATCAAAGCAGAGTATCTGCTTCCGACCATCATCGGCGATATGCTTGCAAATGGTGAAGTAACGGTCAAAGTTCTGGAGACACAGGACAAGTGGTTTGGTGTAACCTATCAGGAAGACCGACAGACGGTAGTAGATGCATTTGCACAGCTGATCGCAGACGGCGTATATAAGACACCGCTGTTTTAAGGAATCCGTCAGACAGAAAAAAGAGAACTTCTGATCTCAGAAAATTGAGAGCGGAGGTTCTTTTTCTATTAAAAAAATATTAAGAATTTTGTGTCAGAATGATTGATGTCGACGCAATGGATGTGCTATGATAAGAACAGTATAAAATTGCATAGGGAGCATATTACAACTGCGGAATGATAGAAATACAATCTAGGAAGTCCGGTCAGAATCCGGCACGGTTTATCTCCGCTGTAATAAGGACGAAAGTTGTCGATACCACTGGGAAACTGGGAAGGGACAATGAGTAGGTTGGAACTTTAAGTCAGAATACAGGCAGTTGCAGCTCAGTAGATAAATGTCCGAAAGCATATCGGGGGTTTATTTTTGTTCCTCAAAAAACGGATACAATCCGCAGGAAAGCGGTTTATTATAGATAGTAAACAACAAATACTCGGAATCTTTAGAACTACAATGGGGGAGAAGGTTTTGGGGAACCTACAGGAAAAAGGAGAAGAAAATGAAAAAACACAGCAAAAAAATTGTGTCGCTGATGCTTGCTCTGCTGATGGTGTTCAGTCTGTTACCGATGTCATCCATATCAGCACTGGCAGCAGGCAGCAACAGTCCGGTCGCAGTACAGGCGGATGATACCGCGACAGCAGCACCGGCACCGGTCTTTTATTCAGTCTTGACAGATCTCAGTCATCAGTCGGCTACTTATTATGCCGATGACTCGGACAAAGTAGGTCAGCTGCGCGTACAGTTGAAGTACAATCCATCTGATTACAACAAGAATACATTGGCGATTTTATGGCAGGTGTCCGATGACGGAAGTACATTTACCGATGCTGAAGGCGCAGGAACTACAATGAGTGCCCCACTGGTCAGCACTTATGTACCGAAGGTCACAGTTGGTCAGACAAAGTATTATCGGGCTATTATAACAAACAAAGGTTTGCAGGAAAATATGACGCCAACAGTAGTTACTACTGCAATTGCCAAAATTTGTTATAAAACAGGAACACGTCCGCGCGTGGAGATTGACAAGGCAATGCTTCGTCAGTCGGATGGTACTTTAGTATCGGATGATTCATTAAGTAAAGTGACATTATGGGGTGTAAATGGTACTCTGCCGAAACGGATTACCAATATCGGATCATTCAGCGGCAACCTTGCGCAGATGCGGGATACGAACTGGGATACGGATACTTACCTGTTTCGTGGCTGGCAGATAGGCGACCGGTTTTTTGATGGAACCCACCCGGAAGCGGCTGCTGTTGCGGCTGGACCGAATGAAGTAAGTGCACTGAAAGGTTTTCTGACCGTGGCAGATTCTGACTGGCATTTAAAAATGTATCAGTCTCCATATCAGAATCGAAATACCTATTATCTGAATTATGAAGGTACGACATCACTGGATGGGGCATTGAAAGTATGCCATATCACACCTGTTTTTGAAAAAATGCCAGCGGTGGTTTACCAACTCAGTCTGGTTCAGACGACTGGTGGAACAGTCAGCCAGGTACGTGACGGAGGAGAGACACATACGCTGATCGCAGAAGCAGCATCCCTGTATAAGTTTGTGCGCTGGGAGCAGTCCGGTGATGGTGGCGAGACATGGATACCGGTCGAAGGTGATTCCAAGCTCCAGGTAACGCTTGATAAGGATATGACATATCGTGCGATTTTTGAAAGTCCTTACAAGATTGAAAACATGCAGGTGGCTGAATATGCATTACCATCTTCCGGGAACAACTGGTATGTGAATATGGCAGTAAATCTGGCAGATTCACTGCCAAGCAATATGAAAGTAACGTTCCATATCTATGATGGCGAATCAATAAGCGAAGAACATTTGCTTGGTGAATATAAAACAAGTTTTGCTCTGGTGAAGAAAGAGCAGACTCTTAAAGCAAAAGCACAGAAACGTCCGTCCGGTGATACGGATAAAATACTGGTGGTAGCAGAGACAGAAACGGGTGATACGGCACAGGCTGAATATCAGTTGAAAGGAACATTGGATGCAACAGCATCGAATGTTTCTGTAGATACCATTGAGAGTGCATTTCTGGAAAAAGAACCTGCAGAGGTTCAGACATCTGTGAGTGGAAATCCGGAAGTGAAGAGTGTATTCTGGTCCAGTGCAAATGTGAGTGTTATTCCGACACTGGGAACGGACATGAATACCTGTGCGATCAATGAAAGTACAGGTTTGATTACTTACAATGTGTTTAGTTCAAACAGACCAATTACTTTTACAGCAAAAGCCGGAGACGGAAGAATTGCGGATGTCGAAATTACTTTTAAAGGCGGAATGGCTTCTAAAATCAGCGAGAAAGTCGTAAAAGTACTGGAAGGCGAAAGCAAAGAATATCAGGCAGTCAATACATCTCCGATTCTGAGTGTCAGCGGACAGAAAGTAAGCGTAAAATCATCCGATGAGAGTATTTTTACCGCTGAGATCCTTACCCGCGCCGGCAGTCAGTTCCAACCGAAGGATATCGTGGATAAGATCAAGATCAACGGTGTGAGCAAAGGTAAGGCAACTCTGACAATCGATACCAATGGTAAAACAGTAGAGTATCCGGTTGTGATCCAAAATACGACAGACGCAGTAAAAGAAGTAACGTTATCCGATACAGAAACAAATCTGATTCAGGGAGACAGCAAGACGCTGCAGGCAGATGTGACACCGGAAACTGCTGTGACGACATTGAACTGGAGCAGTTCCGCACCGGATATTGTCAGTGTGAAAGATGGCAGGATCACAGGTCTGAAAGCGGGCAATGCAGTGATTACCGTTACTGCAACAGATGCACTGGGTAACCGTGTGGAAGCTTCCTGCGAAGTAACCGTCACAGAGCAGCCATACAATGTGGAAGTCTATGTACCAAAGGGAATCCTGGCAGCAAACGGACTGAAATTTGCTCCATCCGCAGGTCTCGATAAAGCAGGACATGACATCTTTGATACGGAACAGGTGATCGCAGACGTCAGTGCAGATACAGAACTTTACAATGCATACGACGTTTATACCATGACACTGTATCCGGGCACGTATTCCTACCGTGCAGTCAGCGCAGAGGGCAGAAGCCTGGGCGGCGGAGCATTCACCTTTCCGGACAGTCAGACAAGCACTGTGGATGGACGCACCGTTCGTGTATTTCTGCGCCAGACCGAAGTATCCCTGACCAATGAATTTGACGGACAGAAAGCAGAAGCAACAGATTTTTCCGTACAGCTGAAAAATGATGTGAGTACTGCAACCATGGGTGATTCCTATGTGAATGCAGATGGATATACCGTATATCCGACGCTGCTGAGTGCAAATAAGAACCTTTCCTATTATCTGGCTGCAATTCCGTCAGATGCGTATGTAAAAGCGCATAACGTGATGGCATCCAGAACACAGGGGGTAGCAGTCACAAAAGATACTTCCATACTGTCTCTGACAGAAGAACTGAAGACAGGCGCACTGACGATCAATGCCCCGGCAGACGCAGAGGTAGCAATCTGTGAGCAGATGGCAGATGGACAGATCGCTGCGTACAAAGCAGACAGCACTGCTGCACAGGAGGACGGAACCGTTGATTTTGTTTTCCATGTGGCAATGACCAGCAAAATGTACTACCATGTCGGCGGAGCTTCTTATGTCACATATAACGGAACAACGGTAGACGGAGCTGATTCCAGGATCGTAGTCAGCACAGCTATGCTGAAGCCGTCCGGCAATACTAAGACAACGCTGGATCGCAACACTGCTTCCAACGGCGGCGCGAATATGGCAGACTTGTATCTGAATGTTAATGCACAGGGGTATCTGAAACTGGAGGAAGGCAATACCTTCAAATTAGATGCAAAACGTAACTGGTGGGGCAGTAATGTCACATGGGTACTGGGAAAAGATTACCGTCTCATCGAGCCGGATTTTCATTATCAGGTTGTAGGTTTGGATGGTAAGGCAAGCAGCGATGTCATTACCGTAGGTAATGATGGAACCGTAAAAGCAGTAGGAAACGGAACAGCTATCGTACTTGTTACCTATGACTCGATGACATTGAACTATCACGATGATGTAAAATATTCCTACGACAACTATGATCCGAACGGTTTCTATGGTGCAATCTGGCCGGAGAACACCGGTGTATTCGTCGTTTCCGTAGGTTCCGGAGACAGTGGAATCACCACAGGTATGACACTGAACAAAGATCTGAATCAGGGCAAGAGCAGCAAACAGGCAGGCGATGCACTGGATGCGGAACTGGATCCGATCTACTTTACCGGCAAGACAGGTACTTATACCTTTACACCGGAGACAGAAGATGTCAGTGTATCCGTTGCAAATCCGACCATCGGAAATGATGCATTAAGCTTCAGCGGATTCAAGGCACTGGCAGCAGAGAAAGACGGCAGCTACAATGTTCCACTGACAAATGGCCGTAACATCGTAAAATTGGAAAAAGACGGAAAAGCGGAGTATCAGGTGATTACCGCAAAACACGTAACCGTAAAAGTAAACGGTCAGGATTTGGATCAGGCAGTAGTCGCACCGGGTGAAAAAGTATCCGTCACATTTGATACGCTGTTCAATCCGGTAACACGTATGAGACTGTATAATACAGATGCAGCAGCAATCTACAATGAAATCAGCGGTCTGGAAGGAAAGAAAGCAGGAAACCTGCGTGGATCTTATGGATATTACTTCTTCGGTTCCACAGGTTACAAACAGACGGTTGAGAATTTCGTAGAAGAAGGCACGGATGCTTCAGGATACAATAACCCGATCGTAACAGTAAAAGATGCACTGATTGTTCCGGAAGACTATTCTGCAGAACACTTTGTACTTTCCAAAGGAACTTTTAACGTAGCAGGATTCGGCGGCGATTACGGTGCGCATCGAGCTATGGTCAAGACATGGGAGAATCTGTCTCCGAATACAAGTGCGTACATGGGACAGCTTCCGGATATCTCCATTCCGGTAGGAAAACTGGAGAGCATTGAAGTAACCGCACAGCCGACCAAGACTTCCTACTATGTAGGCGAGAAATTCGATGCTTCCGGCATGAAAGTAACTGCAACCTATAAAGGAAGCGAAGGAAACTTTACAAAAGAAATCAGCAATTACAGTTTTGCGAAAGAAGCATTTGCAACATCCGGAAAACAGAATGTGACCATCAGTTACACACTGGGTGGCGTAACAAAGACGGCGGATGTATCCGTAGATGTCAAAGACGTAGTTCTGGAGAAACTCGAAGTCGTTACACCGCCTGCAAAGACAAGTTACCGCATCGGTGAGAAATTTGATGCAACAGGTATGGTAGTGACAGCTTCTTACAACGACGGAAGTGTCCGTGAGATCACAGACTACAAAGTAACACCGGATACCATTGCAGCAGACACCGATCATGTACTGGTTACTTACGGCGGCAAAGCAACTTCTGTAGCAGTTACGGTAAACAAGGTGGCTTCTATCGCGGTGACAAAAGCACCGAACAAGACAGAGTACGAAGAAGGTGACCTGTTCAACCCGACTGGTATGGTAGTAACTGTTACTTATCAGGATGGCAGCACAGAAGAAACCACAGCGTACAGTTACGCACCGAAGAGCAGACTGACCAAAGAGGATAAAGCCGTTACCATCACCTATACCGGTAAAGATGCAGTGGCAGACCTGGCAGCAACAACGGTGGAAATCTCCGTAAAAGATAAACAAGTGGAGACAGCAGCTCATATTACAGCTTATGTATCTTACAGTGATAAGGGTATTTTTGTATCCGGTTCAGAAGGAACGTTACTGTGGAATGCACCGGTCACTGTATACGACAGAGACGGCGATGGACAGTACACTATGAGTGATGTATTCCGCGCATTACATGAGGAATACTATTACGGTGGTGCAGATGGCTATGCAGATACCGACGGTGGATGGGTAACCCGTTTCTGGGGTGTCAACACAGGTATGGTATCTTATGTGCTGAACCATGCATGGGTATACGGTACACAGACCGCAGTAAATGATGGCGATCAGCTGGGACTCTTTGTATATGCAAATACGATGGAATATTCCGATCTGTACACATGGTTTGATGAAACAACATACAAAACCGATGTCAACGCAGAGAACAGCTTTACCGTAAACGGTCTCAGCGTTATGAACAGCGGTCCGGACAGCCCGGTCACAGCAGCTCCGGCTAATGCAACCGTTACTGTTTATGATGAAAATGGAAACGTAGCAGAAGCACTTGGAACTAAGACAGATGAGCACGGACAGTTCAAAGTAACCTTCCCGAAAGACGGTAAATACACGATCGAAGTAAGCGGAACCTGTACTTATACCTGCTCCGGATACGGTGGAAGCGGTATGAATACATACAAAGATGCAACCGTAGTACCGACCCGCTGCACCGTTCTTGTAGGAACAGCCCGCGGAACACTGGGAGACATCAACGGCGACGGAGTCATTGATCTGACAGATGCAGCTCAGCTTCTGGATAAAGTGACAGCCGGTGAGAAAGTCGATACTTACCTTGGCGACATCAATGGTGACGGAACCGTAGATCTGATGGACGTTGCAGATCTGATGGATCGTATTACAGAAGCATAAAAAAATGTTGATTTTAATGTGAAAAAATCGATAATTGGTTATAGAAGCACAGCCTTTGGAAAAATTCCGGAGGCTGTGTTTTTTTGTGCAAAAAAATGAATATTTTGATTCGAATTACAAATACTTTTCCGGAAAACAAGAAGATTTGAAAAAGGAGATGAGGGAATATGGCACAACAGATGGGACGACAGAGCCTGCAGTTTGAAAATCCGCCCTGGATCATCAGCAGTGGCTGTATCGCAGGCACAAAGGAAGGCGGAGGCCCCATCGGTCATGAAATCG
>ENA-OURQ01001531-OURQ01001531.1-human-gut-metagenome-genome-assembly--contig:-NODE-1531-length-19390-cov-2.177036_pt1 | contig 19390 bp, 17 predicted proteins | sample MGYA00242105_ERZ508999 | MGnify/ENA primary metagenome ERZ508999 (study PRJEB26280, sample SAMEA2338771) | human gut metagenome | biome: human gut; feature: human-associated habitat; material: faeces...
GGTTATTCTTCGAAAACTCTTAAGTTTCCTTGTGTTGTCTATAGTTGCTGCTACTATTTTGGTTTTGGAGTTGGCCTTCTACAAATATTCTGTGCAACATGTAGATTTTCCTTTGTGGGATTATATTAGAAACATCTATATTGATTTCCTACTCTATGGAGCCTTTATTTATATGGTTTCCTCTTTGCTTGTCTTGTTTGTAAAAAATACCTTGACAGCCTTTGTAACGGCCTATTTTGGAGTGACAGGAATGACTTTCTTTACGCTCTATTTGGCTAGTTTAGGGGATACCATGACTAAGCTGATGACTTATGTGCCATTTAGCTTTATGCGAGCAGTCTTTACTAGCGGTCAACAGTTCTTCAGTCTTCGCGAAGCCCTTGTTTTGTTTGCTTGGACTTTGGTTTTGCTCCTCTTTGCGCCAACTATCTACGAAAAGCGAGCCTTTGTGTAATGCTAATAAAGTCAGAGTTTCATCTGGCTTTTTCTTTATGACATCAAAAAAACACTCTAAAATGTCAATTTAATCCTTTAAAGTCTGAAAATTTGGTATAATTAACCTAAAATACCAAAGGAGTAATTCATAATGCAACGTAGACTTGAACGATTTGATGCCAAACTTGCCCAATCAGGCCTTGATGCCTTGTTGGTGACAGGACAAAAAAATATCTATTATTTAACAGATTTCTGGGGGACAAATGCGACTGTCTTCATTACTAAGAATCGTCGCCTCTTCTTAACGGATTCACGTTATACCCTCATTGCCAAACAATCTGTGCATGGCTTTGATATTATTGAAACTAAGGATCCACTTAAGGATATTGTTAAAATTATCGAGGCTGATAAACTTGAAACTATCGGTTTCGATAATCAGGTGTCATTTGCTTACTACCAAGGTCTTCAAGCGATTTTTGAAGGCTACACTTTGTCACCACAAAGCAATTTCATGGAAGAGTTGCGTATGATCAAGGACGAAAAAGAATTGGCAACTATCCGTAAGGCTTGTTCTATCTCAGACCGTGCCTTTACAGATGTGCTTGATTTCATTAAACCAGGTCAAACAACAGAGCTACAAGTGGCAAACTTCCTAGATTTCCGTATGCGTGAGTACGGAGCTTCAGGGATTTCCTTTGAGTCTATCATTGCTTCAGGTTACCGTTCAGCTATGCCTCACGGGGTTGCTTCAGAAAAGGTTATTCAATCTGGTGAGACCTTGACTATGGACTTTGGATGCTACTACAACCACTACGTTAGCGATATGACTCGTACTATCCATATTGGTGACACTACTGATGAGGAGCGTGAAATTTATGATATCGTTCTACGTTCTAATCAGGCTTTGATTGATGCGGCTAAGGCTGGCATGACACGTCGTGACTATGATAAGGTTGCGCGTGATGTTATTGTCGAAGCGGGGTACGGTGACTACTTTACACATGGTATCGGACACGGTATCGGTCTTGACATTCACGAGATTCCTTACTTTGGTAATTCCGATGAAACTATTGAAGCTGGTATGGTCTTGACGGACGAGCCAGGTGTTTATTTGGCTGATAAATATGGTGTTCGTATCGAAGATGACATCATTATCACAGAGAATGGTTGTGAATTGATTACCCTTGCGCCTAAGGAATTGATTGTTCTCTAAGATTTGGAGGAATACTTTATGCCAAACCGTTTATCTTGGCAAGATTATTTTATGGCTAATGCAGAGCTGATTTCTAAGCGTTCTACGTGCGACCGTGCCTTTGTTGGGGCTGTTTTAGTCAAGGACAAGCGTATTATCGCTACAGGTTATAACGGCGGGGTTTCTGAGACTGATAACTGTAACGAAGTAGGTCACTACATGGAAGATGGTCATTGTATTCGTACGGTACACGCAGAGATGAATGCCCTTATCCAATGTGCCAAAGAGGGGATTTCTACCAAAAATACAGAGATTTATGTGACGCATTTTCCTTGTATCAACTGCACCAAAGCTCTCTTGCAAGCTGGTATCGTAAAGATTACTTACAAGGCCAATTATAGACCGCACCCATTTGCGATTGAGTTGATGGAACAAAAGGGTGTTTCTTATTTGCAACATGATGTTCCAGAGGTTCACTTAGGAATGGATGACTAGTTTGTTCTTTGGAAAAAGCCTGAGGATTGGGCTTGAATCTATAAAATATTTGAGCCATGCTGTCATTTATGGTAGAATAAACTGATAATAATTTTTTACAAAGAGGTATTTAATAATGATTGAAGCAAGTAAACTCCGTGCGGGTATGACTTTCGTAACTAACGATGGCAAATTGATCAAAGTTCTTGAAGCTAGCCACCACAAACCTGGTAAAGGTAACACAATCATGCGTATGAAATTGCGTGATGTTCGCTCAGGTTCAACTTTTGATACTAGCTACCGTCCAGAAGAAAAATTTGAACAAGCAATCATCGAAACAGTACCAGCACAATACTTGTACCAAATGGATGATACTGCATACTTCATGAACACTGAAACATATGACCAATATGAAATCCCAGTAGCCAACGTTCAAGAAGAATTGAAATTTATCCTTGAAAACTCAGAAGTAAAAATCCAATTCTACGGAACAGAAGTTATCGGTGTGCAAGTACCAACAACTGTTGAATTGACTGTTACTGAAACACAACCATCAATCAAGGGTGCAACAGTTACAGGTTCAGGTAAACCTGCAACACTTGAAACTGGTCTTGTGGTTAACGTTCCAGACTTTATCGAAGCTGGTCAAAAATTGGTTATCAACACAGCTGAAGGTACTTACGTATCACGTGCCTAAGCCCAACTAAGTCTTTCAAACCATTGGTTTGAAGGCTTTATTTTCCAAACTAACGGAAAGGAAACATGCGATGACTACAGAAAATATCGGTGAAATTGTAATTGCCCCTCGCGTGCTCGAAGTGATTACAGGTATCGCTGCAACTAAAGTGGAAGGTGTTTACGCCCTTCAAAATAAAAATGTTACGGATAGTCTCAGCAAAACAAGCTTGGGACGTGGTGTTTACCTCCGAACAGAAGAAGATGGTACTGTAAATGCTGATATCTACGTTTCACTTCAGTATGGGGTTAACGTACCAGCGGTTTCAATTGAAATTCAAAAGGCTGTTAAAGCAGCTGTCTATGATATGGCAGAAGTGGCAATTTCAGAAGTCAACGTTCACGTTGAATCTATTGTTACTGAAAAGTCACAAAAACCAGACTTGGCTGAATTGTTTAACGAGGATTTTTTGAATGACTAACATCTTTAAAGATTCACGTCGTGACCTTCGTGAGCGTGCTTTTCAAACGCTTTTTGCCCTTGAATTTGGTGGTGAAGCTCTGGAACAAGCACATTTTGCTTACACTTATGACAAGCCAATTGACGAAGAAACTGAAGTTGATGTACCAGCCTTTCTCCTTAGCCTAGTAACAGGCGTCCGTGAAGAGTTGGCTCAACTTGATAGTCAAATTGAAGAAAAATTGAAAGAAGGTTGGAGCCTCTCACGTTTGATTGTGACAGATCGTACCCTCCTTCGTTTAGGACTTTATGAAATCACGTCATTTGAAGAAACACCAGGACGTGTAGCTATTAACGAAATCATTGAAATCGCTAAAAAATATTCTGATGAAACATCTGCTAAGTTCATTAACGGTGTACTTAGTCAGTTCGTGACAGATGAAGCATAAGCAAAAGAAGTTGAGCACTGTTTCAACTTCTTTTTTCTACAAATTTAACAAGAAAAAAAGTCGCAAGCGGAGATTTCTTGCGACTTTTATTTATATACTGCCACCAGCAATCAGACTCACTGGAAGTACATAATCACGATTAACTGTTTTGCCTTTAATTTTCTTGAGAAGAATTTCGACACAAAGCTTAGCAATTTCGTCCAAAGGTTGTTGGATAGTTGCTAGCTCTGGGTAAAAGTGACGGATAAAGGCAGTTCCGTCATAACCGATGATTTTAAGGTCATCAGGGATAGAAAGTTCCAATTGTCTAACTACCTTCATAACCAAGATAGCTGTTAAATCGTCCGAAACAAAGATGCCATCTGGTTTTTCACGAGAGATAATAGATTTGATTTCTAATTCTCGTCGCATGAGAGACAAATCGTTTGGAACGGGACAGATAATACCTTTTTTGTCCAACTCATAATTAAAACCTAGTTGACGGAGTCCTGTTGGAGAATCCGAATTATCATAACCTGTAATCATGACAATTCGTTGACAACCAGCTTTAACCAGAGCTCTTGCGGCTAACTTCCCACCTTCAAAGTTGTCAGATGAAACGATAGGAATCTTTGGGGCGAGATTACGGTCGAAGGCAACGATGGGAGCTTCAACCTTTTCATAATCTTCTATACCAAGATTGTGAGAAGACGAGATGATGCCATCACATTGGTTGGCGGCAAGCATCTCCAAATAGTCCTTTTCCTTGTTAGGATCATGCTCACTGTTACAAATGATGGTTTTATAGCCTTGCTTAAAGAGTTCATCTTCAAGACGTTCAATAAGCTCAGCATAAAAGACATTGGAGATATTTGGGAAAATCAAGCCAACAAGTTTGGCCGACTTTCCTTGAAGACCTCGAGCTAAATTATTAGGTTTATAGTTGAGTTCTTGCATAGCAGCGTGAACTTTGTCAATGGTCTTCTGTGAGAGGTAGCCCTTTTTGTTTATGACGCGAGAAACTGTGGTTGGGCTCACACCAGCAAGTTCGGCAACGTCAGTAAGCTTTGCGACCATAAATCACCTTAGTATTTTAAATCGAAGTAGTGTCCAGAAACGTTTCCTGACGTTACTTTGATACCAGTTTGTTCTGCACTTGGGAAAACACGACTAGTGAAGACTTTCTCACCTTTGTTGAAGAAAATTTCAACGATTGAGTTATCTACAAAGATGTTTGCTGTTGCAGCTTGACCGGCATCAAGAGCGCATTCACGGCTTGTGCCAAAGTCAGTAGCATACTGTTCGCCAGCTTTAGAACGATCAAGGATGACTTTTCCATTTTCAGTGTCAACTGTAAGTGATAAGCCATTTCCTTCTTGGTCTGCAAAGAGGACAAGTTCAGTTTGACTGTTAGCATCGAAGTTGAGTTCAAGCTCGTAGGTGTTATTTGTTGAAGCTTTTTCTGCAAAGTCTTCTTGACTAGCACGCAAACTTGTGATTGCTTCCACTGGGTATTGGTAGAGTTTTCCGTCCTTGATAGACAATTCTTTAACCAAGCTCATAGCACCTTGGTAGTCATATTTGTCAGTTGGATAGTCCACGTCTGGAAGACCAATCCAGCTAACAATAAGGGCACGACCATCTGGAGTATTAAAGCCTTGAGTTGCATATGCTTCAAATCCGTAGTCCAAGTTGATAATTGGTGTGCCATCAACGAGGGCAGGTTTTTCTGTGTCGAAATCTTGGAAAATCTTATAAGTGTTAGGGTAGATGTTACCGTAGTCAAGTTCAGCTTTATCGAGACCTTGTGGGCTATAAAGAAGAACAGGTTTGCCATCTACAAAGACAAGGTTAGGACACTCAATCATGTACTCTGACCCAGTGCCACCAAAGTCAAGATTACCAACCTCAACCCAGTTTTCGACATCATTGTCTACTGCCTTGTAAAGTTTGATATAACCTTGTTTATCGTGGTTTTGAGCACCTACGATAGCGTAGAATTGTCCCTTGTAATCGAAGATTTGAGGGTCACGGAAGTGCCCAGTAGCGTCAGCAGGTTGTTTGATAAGAACCTTGTCGAATTTTTCGATTTTGCCGTCTTTATCCATCCAAGCGCCGATTTGACGTGGGTCACGAATCCAGTTTTCATCACGAACGTTCCCAGTATAGAAGATAAAGAGTTTATCACCGATTTGATAAGCAGAACCTGAGTAGGCACCGTGGCTATCATTTTCATGGTCTGGCAAGAGTTTGACACCAGTTTCTGTAAAGTGAACCAAATCTTCAGTTTCAGTATGCACCCATTGTTTCAAACCATGAGCAGCTCCAAATGGCCAACTTTGGTAGAAAAGTTGGAACTTACCATTAAAGTAAGAAAAACCGTTTGGATCATTAAGAAGCCCTGTTTCTGGTTCGATATGGTAACTTGCACGCCAAGGTGATTTAGCGACATTTTCTCTAATCTTTGTTTTTTCTTCGTCTGTCCAATCTGCGTATGGACGGTAACGAACCTCTGTTGGTAGATTCATATTTAGTAATCTCCTAATCTATTTGTTAATAATATAGTAAACGTTTTACCTATAAAAATCAACGATTTATAAAAAAAAATAAAAAAATATGCTAAACGGTTGACATATGACAAAAAGATGCTAAAATAGTTATCGTAAAGAAAAGCTAAACGCTTTCATACCAAATTTTATTAAGGAGAATTTTGCAAATGGATAACAAACAAATTGCAAAAGAAGTCATCGATGCCCTCGGTGGACGTGAAAACGTCAACAGTGTTGCTCACTGTGCGACTCGTCTACGTGTGATGGTCAAAGATGAAAACAAAATCAATAAAGAAAAGGCTGAGAACATTGAAAAAGTTCAAGGTGCTTTCTTTAACTCAGGTCAATACCAAATGATTTTTGGTACAGGTACTGTTAACAAGATTTACGACGAAGTCGTTGCTCAAGGTCTTCCAACAGCATCTAAAGACGAACAAAAAGCAGAAGCTGCTAAACAAGGGAACTGGTTCCAACGTGCTATCCGTTCATTCGGTGACGTTTTCGTTCCATTGCTTCCAGCAATCGTAGCGACTGGTCTTTTCATGGGTATCCGTGGAGCAATCAATAACGATACAGTTCTTGGTTTGTTCGGTACAACATCAAAAGCTTTTGCTGCTACTGATTTCTATACTTACACAGTTGTATTGACAGATACAGCCTTCGCCTTCTTCCCAGCCTTGATTTGTTGGTCAGCCTTTAACGTATTTGGTGGTTCACCACTCCTTGGTTTGGTTCTTGGTTTGATGATGGTTAACAACGCCCTTCCTAACGCTTGGGATGTTGCATCAGGTGCTGCTAAACCAATTTACTTCTTTGATTTTATTCCAGTAGTAGGTTACCAAAACTCAGTGCTTCCAGCCTTCTTCGTAGGTTTGCTTGGTGCTAAGTTCGAGCAATGGGTTCGTAAATGGGTTCCAGACGTTCTTGACCTTCTCTTGCGTCCACTTATCGTCTTCGCAGTAATGTCAGCTTTGGCCCTCTTTATCATTGGTCCTGTCTTCCATACTGTTGAAAGCTATGTTCTTGCTGCTACAGAATGGATTCTTAACTTGCCATTTGGTCTTGCTGGTCTTGTTCTTGGTGGAGTTCACCAAGTTATCGTCGTTACAGGGGTTCACCACGTCTTCAACTTGCTTGAAGCTAACCTTATTGCAAATACTGGTAAAGACCCACTTAACGCTATCATCACAGCTGCTATGACTGCCCAAGCTGGTGCGACACTTGCAGTTGGTGTAAAAACTAAAGATGCTAAATTGAAAGCACTTGCTTTCCCTGCAACTCTTTCAGCGGTACTTGGTATCACTGAACCAGCTATCTTTGGGGTTAACCTTCGTTTCGGTAAACCATTTATCATGGGTCTTATCGCCGGTGCTGCTGGTGGTTGGTTGGCATCAATCCTTAACCTTGCTGGTACAGGATTTGGTGTAACAATCGTTCCTGGTACACTTCTTTACCTTAACGGTCAAGTACTTAAATATGTTCTTATGGTACTTGTCACTCTTGCTCTTGGTTTCGTTCTTACTTGGATTTTCGGTTACAAAGAGGAAGAAGTTGAAGCTCAAAAAGAAGTTGTTGCTGAAGATATTGCATCTGCAGAATCAGCTCCAGTTGCATTGCAAGCTGAAACAATCGCTGCACCACTTAAAGGTGAAGTTGTAGCTTTGGAAAATGTTAATGACCCAGTCTTCTCATCAGGAGCTATGGGTAAAGGTGCCGCTATCAAACCTTCAGGTAACCAAGTAGTCGCACCATTTGATGGTGAAGTGCAAATCGCCTTCCCAACAGGTCACGCTTACGGTCTTAAATCTGATAAAGGTGCTGAAGTGCTTATCCACATCGGTATCGACACTGTCTCACTTGACGGTAAAGGATTTGATGCTAAAGTTCAAGCAAATCAACGTATTAAAAAAGGTGATGTCTTGGCTACCTTCGATAGCTCAGTAATCACTGAAGCAGGTCTTGACGATACAACTATGGTTATCGTTACAAACACTGCAGACTTCGAAGATGTTTCATCAGTAGCGACTGGTTCAGTTGCTGAAGGTGCAGACTTCATCGCAGTTAAATAATAAACTAGAAAAGTCGAAGCCAATTCGGCTTTTTTAGTTAAATGGCTCATAAAGAAAAGTATGAAGCAGAGTAGTCTGTACCTCCTTAAACAAGGTCTCATTTAGATTGTCTTTTGCCTAGCTTTTATTTATAATAGTATAAATAGTTATTATTGATCATAAAAGGAGATAGCTTTACCTATGGCTAAACTATACGGAAGCTTGGAAGCTGGTGGTACAAAATTTGTTTGTGCTGTCGGTGATGAGAAATTCCAAGTCGTTGAAAAAACTCAATTCCCAACAACTACACCTTACGAAACAATTGACCGTACTATTGAATTTTTCAAACGTTATGAAGATCAATTGGCTGGAATTGCTATTGGTTCATTTGGTCCAATTGATGTTGATCCAAACTCTGAAACATATGGTTTTGTGACTTCAACACCAAAACCACATTGGTCAAATGTCGACCTTCTTGGTTTGATTGCTAAAGAGTTTAATGTTCCTTTCTACTTTACGACTGATGTTAACTCATCTGCTTATGGTGAGACACTTGTTCGTAAAGGTGTTAAGAGCCTTGTTTACTACACTATCGGAACAGGTATCGGAGCTGGAGCTATTCAAAATGGTGAATTCATTGGCGGTATGGGTCATACTGAAGCTGGTCACGTATATGTACCGCTTCACCCAAATGATGTTTCCAATGAATTTAACGGTACTTGTCCATTCCACCGCGGATGTTTGGAAGGTTTGGCTGCTGGTCCATCACTTGAAGCCCGTACAGGTATTCGTGGCGAATTGATTGAGCAAAATTCTGAGGTTTGGGATGTTCAAGCTTACTACATTGCTCAAGCTGCTGTCCAGGCAACTGTGCTCTACCGTCCAGAAGTTATCGTCTTTGGGGGTGGTGTTATGGGACAAGAACACATGCTTCGTCGTGTCCGTGAAAAATTCACAGCTCTTTTGAATGGTTACCTTCCAGTGCCAGACGTGACTGAGTATATTGTGACACCTGCTGTTTCAGGTAATGGCTCTGCGACGCTTGGTAACTTTGCACTTGCCAAAGATGTAGCTGACAAACACTCACGCAAATAAGCAAAATATGTAAAATCGCTTTAAGACATGATCTTAAGGCGTTTTGCTCTATACAGGAGGAAGTAATGGAACCTTTATTTTTAGATTCACCAATGCATGAGAAAATCTGGGGAGGTAATCGCCTCAAGACAGAGTTTGGTTACGATATTCCCAGTGAACACACTGGTGAATACTGGGCAATTTCTGCCCATCCTAATGGTGTATCCTATGTCAAAAACGGGAAGTATGCTGGTTTTCATCTGGCAGAACTTTACAAGGATAAACCAGAACTTTTTGGAAATCCCAAGACTAGTGTTTTTCCTTTGTTGACCAAGATTTTGGATGCTAATGACTGGCTCTCAGTGCAGGTACACCCTGATGATGCCTATGGGCTAGAGCACGAAGGTGAGCTAGGAAAGACAGAATGTTGGTATATTATTGATGCTGAAGATGGTGCAGAGATTATTTATGGTCACAAGGCTAAGACAAAGGAAGAATTAGCGTCCTTAATTGAAGCAGGTGATTGGGACGGACTTTTGTCGAAAACTCCTGTTAAGAAAGGTGACTTTTTCTTTGTACCAAGTGGCACCATGCATGCTATTGGTCCAGGTATCCTTATCTTAGAGACTCAACAATCTAGCGATACCACTTATCGTGTATATGATTTTGATCGTAGGGATGATCAGGGCAATAAACGTGAACTTCATATTCAACAGTCTCTTGATGTCTTGAATCTAGGGGCCCCAGAAAATAGCGTCCCAGCAACTGTTAAGACCTTGCAATTAGAGTCGACTTGTTTGACATCAAACTCCTTTTTCACTGTGTATAAATGGAAACTCAGTGGCTTGGTTGACTTCAAGCAATCAGCTCCCTATTTGCTTTGTTCCGTACTTTCTGGCAATGGGACCATGACTATCGATTCACGCATTTATTGTCTAAAAAAAGGCGATCACTTTATTCTTCCAAATGATGTGACAGATTGGGAAATTGATGGACAATTGGAGATGATTGTCAGTCACCCTAACGAGGCTTAAGTATGAGTAATGAAAAAGTTTTAGCGGCACTATTTGAGCGTATTGAAATCGGCAAATCCTATTATTTTGAGGGAGTTTATTATCGTCTGAAAGACTATGGCGACCACATTTATGGCTTACAGCGGGCAATTCCTGGTATGTGTGGTGAAAAAACAGCTTCCCCTAGCATCAAATTTTACTGGAAAAATGGTGTCTTGGACTATCAATTCTACGTTGATTTTGAAGCTAGTCCTATGATAATGAAGGCTTATAGTAGCACCGACCATGCTTTCTTTGAGCAGGCTTTTGAAAATCTCTTGCATGATTTTGAGGATATCCTAGAGAGCCAAGGAAATTCTGAGAAGTAGGCATAAAGTATTATTGTCGATATTTTCAGTGAATCTAATAAAAAAGTTTTACTTTATTTGCGAATCCATTGTGAAAGCCCTTAAACTAGGGCTTTTTTCTTTGTCAATCCTTGAGTGATTTCTTGTTTAAAGGGGGCTTTTGTGGTAAAATATGGAGATAAAGACTGTCGAAAGGAAAAAAGATGGCAAATATATTACGCAAAATCATTGAAAATGATAAAGGCGAAATTAAGAAACTAGAAAAAACTGCCAAGAAAGTCGAGAGCTATGCTGATGCAATGGCGGCTCTTTCAGATGAAGAACTTCAGGCAAAAACAGAAGAATTTAAAAAACGATATCAAAACGGAGAAAGCCTAGACCAACTCTTGCCAGAGGCATTTGCAGTTGTTCGTGAAGGGGCAAAACGTGTCCTTGGACTTTTCCCATATCGTGTGCAAATCATGGGTGGTATCGTTCTTCACCATGGTGACGTACCAGAGATGCGTACAGGGGAAGGGAAAACCCTGACTGCGACAATGCCTGTTTACCTAAATGCTATTTCAGGTGAAGGTGTACACGTTATCACCGTTAACGAATACCTTTCAGAGCGTGATGCGACTGAAATGGGTGAGCTCTATAGTTGGCTTGGTTTGTCGGTAGGGATTAACCTTTCAGCCAAATCACCAGCTGAAAAACGTGAAGCTTATAACTGTGACATCACTTACTCAACCAACTCAGAGGTAGGTTTCGACTATCTTCGTGATAACATGGTTGTTCGTAAGGAAAACATGGTACAACGTCCATTGAACTATGCCTTGGTCGATGAGGTTGACTCGGTTCTTATCGATGAAGCCCGTACACCATTGATTGTATCAGGTCCTGTAAGTTCAGAAACTAACCAGTTGTATCATCGTGCAGATGCCTTTGTTAAGACTTTGACAGAGGATGATTATGCGATTGATATTCCAACAAAAACAATTGGTTTGAATGACTCAGGTATTGACAAGGCTGAAGAATTCTTCAACTTGGACAACTTGTACGATATTGACAATGTTGCCTTGACTCACTATATTGACAATGCCCTTCGTGCCAACTACATCATGTTGCATGATATTGACTATGTGGTAAGTCCTGAGCAAGAAATTCTTATCGTCGACCAATTTACAGGTCGTACCATGGAAGGTCGTCGTTTCTCAGATGGACTCCACCAAGCCATCGAGGCAAAAGAAGGTGTACCGGTTCAAGAAGAAACGAAGACATCTGCCTCAATCACTTACCAAAATATGTTCCGTATGTACAAGAAATTGTCAGGTATGACTGGTACTGGTAAGACTGAGGAAGATGAATTCCGTGAAATCTATAACATGCGAATCATTCCGATTCCAACTAACCGTCCAATTCAACGTATTGACCACGATGACCTTCTTTACCCAACCTTGGATGCTAAATTCCGTGCTGTGGTACAAGATGTTAAGCGTCGTTATGAAAAGGGACAGCCAGTTCTTGTTGGTACGGTTGCCGTTGAAACATCTGACTTGATTTCTAAGATGTTGGTTGAAGCAGGCATTCCTCATGAAGTACTTAATGCTAAAAACCACGAAAAAGAAGCGCATATTATCATGAATGCGGGTCAACGTGGTGCTGTTACGATTGCGACCAACATGGCCGGTCGTGGTACCGATATCAAACTTGGTGAAGGTGTTCTTGAACTTGGTGGACTTTGTGTTATTGGTACAGAACGTCACGAAAGCCGTCGTATTGATAACCAGTTGCGTGGTCGTGCGGGACGTCAAGGGGACCCAGGGGAATCTCAATTCTACCTTTCACTTGAAGACGAATTGATGCGTCGTTTCGGTTCTGATCGTATCAAGCAAGTCTTGGAACGTTTGAACGCTGATGATGAAGATATCGTTATCAAATCACGTATGTTGACACGCCAAGTGGAAGCGGCTCAAAAACGTGTCGAAGGGAATAACTACGATACTCGTAAACAAGTCCTTCAGTACGATGATGTTATGCGTGAACAACGTGAAATCATCTACGCTGAGCGTTATGATGTTATCACAGCGGAACGTGACCTTGAACCTGAGATTAAGGCTATGATTAAGCGTACGATTAACCGTACGGTAGATGGTCACAGCCGCAATGATCAAGAGGAAGCTCTTAAAGGTATCTTGAACTTTGCTCGTCAGGCCTTGGTTCCTGAGAATGCCATCTCACTTGAAGATTTACGAGAAGTGGGAGAGGTAACGAAACGTAGTGTTAATTATGACGCTATTAAAGTTTACTTGAATGAGTTAGCAGCTGATGTTTATGATCGTCAAATCAAGAAATTGCGTTCAGAGGAAGCTATCCGTGAATTCCAAAAAGTCTTGATTTTGATGGTTGTTGACAACAAGTGGACGGATCACATCGATGCCCTTGATCAATTACGTAATGCCGTTGGTTTGCGTGGTTATGCCCAAAACAATCCAATTGTTGAGTATCAATCTGAAGGGTTCAAGATGTTCCAAGATATGATTGGGGCAATTGAATATGATGTGACACGTACAATGATGAAAGCACAAATTCATGAACAATCTCGTGAAAATGTGAATGAACGTGTTTCAACAACAGCAACAGGCAATATCCAGGCTCACCAAGCAGATGCTAATGGTCAAGAAATTGACTTTAGTAAGGTTGGTCGTAATGACTTCTGTCCATGTGGCTCTGGTAAGAAATTTAAAAATTGTCACGGTCGTAAACAATTTTAGGAAAAAAGAAATAGGTAATTATTATGGTTTTTAAAGCAGTAAGTGAAAAAATTGATTTTGATGCAGTTAAAGAATCAACTACATTGACAGGTGAAGCCCTTGCCAAGAAACAAGCTCGTGATAAAGAGCTTGAAGCAATCATCAAGGGTGAAGATGACCGTACGCTTTTGGTTATTGGTCCATGTTCATCTGATAATGAGGATGCAGTTCTTGACTATGCTCACCGTTTGGCTAAACTTCAAGAAGAAGTTAAAGATAAAGTCTTTATGGTTATGCGTGTTTATACAGCTAAACCTCGTACAAATGGTGATGGTTATAAAGGGCTTGTCCACCAACCTGATGCTGAAGGTAAACCAAACCTAATCAATGGTATCAAGGCTGTGCGTAATCTTCACTACCGTGTTATCACTGAAACTGGTATCACAACTGCTGATGAAATGCTTTACCCAGAAAACCTTCCTTTGGTAGATGACCTTGTGTCATATATTGCCATCGGTGCACGTTCTGTAGAAGACCAACAACACCGTTTTGTTGCATCAGGTATTGATGTTCCAACTGGTATGAAGAACCCAACATCAGGGAACCTTAACGTTATGTTTAATGGTATCTACGCTGCACAAAACAAACAAAACTTCCTCTTTAACGGTGAAGAAGTTGAAACATCAGGTAACCCATTGGCACACGTTATTCTTCGTGGTTCAACGAATGAATATGGTAAAAACGTGCCTAACTTCTACTATGATGATGTTCTTGAAACCATCGAACACTATGAACAAATGGGCCTTGAAAATCCATTCATCGTTATTGATACAAACCATGATAACTCAGGCAAACGTTACTTGGAACAAATCCGTATCGTTCGTCAAACCTTGATTAACCGTGACTGGAATGAAAAAATCAACAAAGTTGCACGTGGTTTCATGATTGAATCTTACCTTGAAGATGGCCGTCAAGATGCGCCAGATGTCTATGGTAAATCAATCACTGACCCATGTCTTGGTTGGGATAAGACAGAAGAATTGATTCGTGAAATCCACGATACTTTGTCAAAATAATAAGGTAACAGAAACCATATATGGGGAGTGAACCGTTTGGATGACCAAGCGGTTCGCTCTCTTTTCACAAAGAGAGGGAAAAAGATGGGAATTCATCAAAATAGTCCGCTTATTGATGTAGCGGAAGTAAGGAAATTACATGCTCTTACGGGAGACGCTCTAGTAACTAAACAGGCTAATGATGAGGCTTTGGCAAAAATTATCAAGGGTGAGGACAAACGTATTCTCTTGGTTATTGGTCCGTGTTCGTCTGATAATGAAGAAGCTGTTCTTGACTATGCTCACCGTTTGGCCAAACTTCAGGAAGAAGTGAAAGATAAAATCTTTATTGTTATGCGTGTTTATACAGCTAAACCACGTACTAATGGGGATGGTTATAAGGGGCTTATCCACCAACCAGATGCAGAGGGTGATGTAGACCTTCTTGCTGGGGTTAAGGCGGTTCGCCACCTTCAGTCACGTATTATTACTGAAACAGGCCTTCCAATCGCTGACGAGATGCTTTATCCGTCAAATCTTTCCTTCTTTGATGACCTACTTAGCTACCACGCTGTTGGAGCACGTTCGGTTGAGGATCAAGAACACCGCTTTGTAGCTTCAGGTATTGATGTGCCAATTGGTTTGAAGAATCCAACGTCAGGAAATTTGAATGTCATGTTTAATGGTATCTATGCTGCGCAGAACCAACAGCATTTCCTTTACAATGGCGCTGAAGTTAAAACAGATGGTAACCCACTCGCTCACGCTATCTTGCGTGGTGCCAACAATGAAAATGGACAGAACATTGTCAACTACCATTACGAAGACTTGGTTAAGGCTTTGGACAAATACAGTGCCCTTGGTTTAAAAAATCCATTTATCCTTGTTGATACTAACCACGATAACTCTGGTAAAAACTTCATGGAGCAAGTTCGTATTGTACGTGAAGTCCTTCTTAACCGTGAGTGGGATGAGCGTATCGCAGATACCGTGCGTGGCTTTATGATTGAGTCTTACCTTGAGGATGGTCGTCAAGACACACCTGAAGTTTACGGTAAATCAATCACAGATCCATGTCTTGGTTGGGATAAGACAGATAGCCTTATTCGTGAAATCCACAATCGACTTTCGTAACAATTATGATTTTTGGACATGGTATAGACTTGCAGGAAATTTCAGCAGTTAAAAAGGCTTATGACCGCAATCCACGCTTTGCAAAAAAGGTATTGACACCAAAAGAGTGGGAGCGTTTTGAATCCCTTTCTGGCAATCGTCAGATGTCCTATTTAGCAGGTCGCTGGGCTGGTAAGGAAGCATTTTCAAAGGCCTGGGGTACAGGTATTGGAGCAGTCGGCTTTAAGGATATTGAAATTTTGACCAATGACAAGGGAGCTCCAGTGGTGACCCAGTCGCCTTTTGAAGGCAATGTCTTTATCTCGATTTCCCATAGCGGTGATTTTGTTCAGGCAAGTGTCATTTTAGAAAAAAACTAAGAGATAGATGTTGGAAGAGGATAGCTTATGATTTCAAGTTTACATCGACCAACCTTGGCAAAGGTTGATCTATCAGCAATTTCAGAAAATATTGAACAAGTGGTTAGTCACATCCCTAAACAGGTAAAGACTTTTGCAGTTGTTAAGGCCAATGCTTATGGTCATGGCGCTGTTGAAGTGTCTAAGTATGTGTCTAAACAGGTAGACGGTTTTTGTGTTTCTAACTTAGATGAGGCACTTGAACTTCGTCAAGCTGGCTTAGAGCAGCCGATACTTATTTTAGGAGTCGTCTTACCAGACGAGGTTCCTTTGGCTATTCAAGAAAACATCACTCTGACGGTAGCTTCGCTTGAATGGTTGGAGATGGCTAAGAATCAAGAGCTTGATTTAACTGGTTTGACCTGTCATATTAAGATTGATTCGGGTATGGGCCGCATTGGGGTGCGTAGCCAAGAAGCTGCGGATAGCTTGATTGCCGGTCTGAAGGCACTTGGTGTGGATGTCGAAGGTATTTTTACCCATTTTGCAACAGCTGATGAGGCAGATGATAGTAAATTCAAGCGTCAATTGACCTTCTTCACGGATTTAGTTAATAACTTGGTGGACCGCCCTCGCTTGGTACATGCTAGCAACTCTGCGACGAGTATCTGGCATGCAGAAACAGTCTTTAATGCGGTACGTCTGGGTGTTGTTATCTATGGTCTCAATCCTAGTGGCAGTGTTTTAGACCTTCCATATAGCATTCGTCCTGCCTTAAGTTTGGAGACTGCACTTGTTCATGTTAAGACCCTGCCAGCAGGTCAAGATGTGGGTTATGGTGCAACGTATACGACGACAGCTGATGAGGTTATTGGAACCATTCCGATTGGCTATGCGGATGGTTGGACCAGAGATTTACAAGGTTTCCACGTTATTGTGGATGGACAGCTTTGTCCAATTGTTGGGCGTGTGTCTATGGACCAGATCACTGTTCGCCTTCCTAAGGTTTATCCCCTAGGAACTCCTGTCACTCTTATGGGTGAAAATGGGGGAGCAAGTATCACTGCGACAGAGGTGGCTGAAAAACGCGGCACTATCAACTATGAGGTCCTTTGTTTGCTTAGTGATCGTGTACCTCGTAGCTATGACTAATATAAATAAAGAGAAATCCAGTTTGATACTGGATTTTTTGATTTTAGTGAAGTCCATTTTCATGTGTTATAATAGCTGATAAGGCTTCCTCTTTCACGAGGAGAAGAACACGATAGAAATGATAGAGGATATGATTCAACTAGATTCACCAATTGCGGATTTGAAAGGCTTTGGGCCTAAGTCCGCTGAAAAATTTACCAAAATAGATTTACACACGGTTGGGGACCTCTTGCTTTATTTTCCTTTCCGATATGAAGATTTTAAGAGTAAGTCTATCTTTGAACTGATGGATGGCGAAAAGGCTGTTATTACGGGAACGGTGGTGACCCCTGCCAATGTGCAATATTATGGCTTTAAACGTAATCGTCTGAGTTTTAAAATCAAGCAAGGAGAGGCAGTGATTGCCATTAGTTTCTTCAACCAACCTTATCTTGTGGACAAGATTGAGATGGGGGCAGAAGTGGCTATTTTTGGCAAATGGGACCAGAAGAAGTCGGCTGTGACTGGTATGAAAGTATTGGCTCAAGTTGAGGACGATATGCAGCCAGTCTACCATGTGGCCCAGGGTGTTAGTCAGGCCCAACTGATAAAGGCTATAAAGGCAGCTTTTGATAGTGGGTCCCTTAATTTGTTGGAGGAAAATCTCCCACAGGTGCTGCTGGACAAGTATCGTCTTATGGGACGCCAAGAGGCTGTGCGTGCCATGCATTTTCCGAGAGATTTGGCTGAATATAAGCAGGCTCTACGTAGGACCAAGTTTGAGGAGCTCTTTTATTTCCAGATGAACTTACAGGTGCTGAAGGCTGAGAATAAGTCCGAAACCAATGGTCTAGCAATTGCTTACGATGAAGCCAAAATTAAAGCCAAAATTGCAGAATTACCATTCCCCTTAACTGAGGCTCAACAGCGTAGTTTATCGGAAATCCTAGTTGATATGAAATCTGGGGCTCATATGAACCGTCTCTTGCAAGGAGATGTGGGCTCAGGGAAAACAGTTATCGCTAGCTTGGCTATGTATGGGGCCTATACGGCAGGATTTCAGTCTGCCCTCATGGTACCGACGGAAATCTTAGCAGAGCAGCATTATCAGAGTTTACAGGGGCTTTTTCCTGAGTTAGAGGTAGTGCTCCTAACTTCTGGGATGAAGGCGGCGGACAAAAAAGTAGCTCTTTCCAAAATCGAATCTGGGGAGGCTCAGATGATCGTGGGGACTCACTCACTGATTCAGGATGCTGTGACTTATCACAGGCTTGGGCTAGTAATTACTGATGAGCAGCACCGTTTTGGGGTTAATCAACGTCGTATTTTCCGTGAGAAAGGTGACAATCCTGATGTCCTTATGATGACAGCGACCCCTATTCCTAGGACCTTGGCGATCACTGCCTTTGGGGAGATGGATGTGTCAATCATTGACCAGATGCCAGCAGGACGTAAGCCCATTATTACCCGTTGGGTTAAACATGAGCAACTAGATACCGTACTGACTTGGATCAAGGGAGAGTTGGAAAAAGATGCTCAGGTCTATTTTATTTCACCTTTGATTGAAGAGTCTGAGGCTCTCGATTTGAAAAATGCGGTGGCCCTTCATCAGGAACTCACAGATTTTTTTGGGGATTTAGCTACAGTGGCTCTGATGCACGGTCGCATGAAAAATGATGAAAAAGACCAAATTATGCAAGATTTCAAGGAAAGAAAGTCTCAGATTTTAGTATCAACCACAGTTATCGAAGTAGGGGTTAACGTGCCAAATGCTACAGTTATGGTCATTATGGATGCCGACCGCTTTGGACTTAGCCAGCTTCACCAGCTTCGAGGCCGTGTAGGTCGTGGCGACAAGCAATCTTACTGTGTATTGGTGGCTAATCCTAAAAATGATACCGGTAAAAAACGCATGCAGGCCATGTGTGAGACTACGGATGGTTTTGTTCTAGCAGAAGAGGACCTTAAAATGCGTGGTTCAGGAGAAATCTTTGGAACACGTCAGTCAGGAATTCCTGAATTTCAAGTGGCTGATATTGTGGAAGACTACAATATCTTAGAAGAAGCAAGGCGCGTGGCCAGCCAAATTGTATCTGACCCTAACTGGCGCGAGAATCCTGATTGGCAGGTGCTAGGAGCTCATTTGAGAAGCCAAGGCGAGTTTGATTGAGGAGGAAACTAATGAACAAAAGACGGTTAAATCTCGATTTTTTTGCTATCTTGCACCCCTTATTTCTTATGATGTTAGGTCTTATATTTTATTTTGCAGGTTTTACCTTATTTTATCCATGATAACAAAAACTCT
>ENA-OURQ01001533-OURQ01001533.1-human-gut-metagenome-genome-assembly--contig:-NODE-1533-length-19374-cov-4.150939_pt1 | contig 19374 bp, 15 predicted proteins | sample MGYA00242105_ERZ508999 | MGnify/ENA primary metagenome ERZ508999 (study PRJEB26280, sample SAMEA2338771) | human gut metagenome | biome: human gut; feature: human-associated habitat; material: faeces...
AGCATACAACTCAGCCCAATATTGTAAACGATTCGGTAAATCCCCACTCACAATATCAGCGACCTCAACGGCCAATTGCCTTTTTACACTATCAGCCAAACTGATATATTCACGAATAGGAACAGGAACCTTTGTCAACATTTCATACATTTGAAAAACTTCCCAGTTCAGAGCGTTCATCACCTCATTATCCTTTCCTCCACGGATCGGGTAATAAGAAGGACAAACAAATTTAAATTTCGCATTACCAAAACCGGGAAAATCAACACTCAAATCCTCCGTCCCAGCCCAAAATTCCACTCTTTGGCCTCCTTGACATTCCAATATATACACACCCGGAGTCGCTACACGCATTTTCAACTCGTAAGTTCCATCAGATTTTATTGCACACGAATCGACAACCTCCTTAAAAAACCCCTCCTTCTTGATCACACGGATCATATCCTCTCCTTCCCGTAAAGCTGCTACTTTCCCGGAAATATTGATCGTCGGACGATAATTTTTATCATTCTTCTCCGGGTGTCTTAATTTATCAGCTACACCCAAAAATGTATTCTTCAAAGCAGCCATATCTTTATCATCGCTCATATTGTCATACTTGTCTGCAATTACATCATCACCAAGTGATATAGCATCGTTCCAGTAATCTGTAGGATACTGACCCTGTGGAATTGTGTAAGCAAGCTGCTCTGCGAGTGCTGATAAAGCTGCATCTGCCTTAACTGCATCGCTCTGCTGTGCTACGAGGTTAGATGGTCCCCATCCAACCGCATTGAAACGCTCAAGCTGTGTCTCTTCGTTAGATAAATACTCAGCGAGTGCGAGACATACAAGCTGCTTGCCCTGCTCTGTCTGAGGCTTAACACCGATAAGCTTAAATCCGCCGAAGCCGCTCATCTGATAGCTCTGTCCGTCAACTGTGAAGCTTGGCAGCTTAGAACATGCATAATTGTCACCGAACACTGCCTTAGCTGCATCTGCATCCCATGCACCATCTACGATAGCTGCAAGGTTAGTTGTCTTATCAATAGATGAACCATTCTGGAATGAAGGAGACTTAGCAAGGTTAATCAAAGCCTTAAATGCTGCAACGCCTTCCTTGCTTGCGTATGTAACATCAGAGCCTACGAATGCACCTGATTCATCGGTTGTATACTCAAGCTTACAGCCTGTAGCGAAGAAGAATGATGTCTGATACCAGCCGGAGTTAATCTCCATGTAGATGTTCTTGCTTGCCTTCTCGCAGTCAGCTACGATAGCGTCAAGGCTTGTAGGATCTGTAACTACGCTCTTATCATAATATAAGAAATATCCGTTATCAGATGTGATAGGGAAAGCATATACTGTGTTACCAACCTTAGAAGCGCCTACGGCACCTGCATCATTGCTGGTTGAAACGAAGTTCTCATAATATCCTGTAAGTGGCATGAGTGCACCTGCTGCAACAAGACGTGCTAACTGGTCCTGTGCGAAACCGAAGATATCAGCTCCTGCCTGAACATCTGTTACCATATTGCCGGCTGCATCGCCCTCACCTGTTGCCTGAATCTCTACTGTGTAGCCTGCCATATCAGGGTTAGCCTTGAAGAATTCATCACATTTGGCCTGTGTGAAATCAACAACCTTATCTGCAACCCAGATCTTAATTGTGCCTGAGCCATAATCTGCAAGTGTCGGTCTGTCTGCTGCGGCAGTCTTGGTTGTCTCTGTCTCACCATCTGTTGATGTTGATGAAGAAGGTGCTGTTGTTGTTGGTGTCGTTGGTGTCGTCTCACCATTACCTGCATTGTTGTTCTTGCTGCACGCTGTAAGTGATGTAAAAGCCATGGCTGTTACGAGTGCAACTGATAATGCTTTTTTGAACTTTCTCATAATAAATTTCCTCTCTTTCTTTTTTCCTCCCGAACTTCGTAAGCTCCTCTTCTAAAACTCTTCTAAAACAGCTGTTACGAAACTTTCGAAAGCTTATGTTCTGATAATACTCCCCTGTTCTGCAAAAGTCAATAGCCTTTTGTGCATTTTGCATATTTTTTTTTGCTTATATTATTTGTTTTGGATATTTTGATGTTATTATTTACAATGAAGAAAAAGTGTGCTATCATTTTCGTATAATTTTATGTTTTTGTTTTCGAAAACTTGTGTAGAACACTGAGAAGGAAAGATGATGTATGGTTACTATTAAAGACATTGCCGAAAGACTCGGCATTTCAATAAGTACCGTTTCCAAGGGACTGCATGGCGCAAGTGATATAAGCGAAGAAATGCGCCAACAGGTTTTAGACACCGCTATAGAAATGGGTTATATAATTAAAGAAAAGAAACCAGCCACAAGGCAGAAGGTCTGTATTATTGTAGAAAATATGGAATACGCGAATATCAACCAGTTCGGTTATGAGCTTATCGCCGGTTTCCGGCTTGTAGCAAGCGAAGCCCAGTTTGAAGTTGACATCGTTCCTATTGACCAGTACTTCCAGACATGGCAGACCTATGACAGTCTTATGAAGCAGAATGGTTATTCGGGAGCTTTTTTTCTTGGTCTTGAGCTTAATGAGATATATATGAAGCAGCTTGAAAAGACAACCATTCCCACAGTCCTGTTTGACAACTATATTTCCAATGAACATATAGCTTATGTAGGTACAGATATACACGTCGGATTTTCGACCCTGATAAGATATCTGAAGGAAAACGGTCATAGAAAAATCGCATTTTTGAATGGTTCCAAAAACAGCTACATATCAGCGCTGCGATATCAGGGCTTCATACAGGCCATGAATGAGGCAGAGCTTGACCTTGATATGCAGCTTATAGGGCATACCGTATACTATCCGGATGAGACAGTGGCTGATTTTGTGAAAGGCTTCACAGGCAGAGGAGCTACAGCCATAATGTGTGCCAGTGATCTTATCGCAGCAAGAACCATAAACGAGCTTCACAAGCTCGGGCTTCGTGTGCCGGAGGATGTAAGTGTGACAGGCTTTGACGATCTGCCGGTGGCAAAGTATCTTGCCCCTCCCCTTACCACCATAAGGCAGGAGCGTTTCGCTCTCGGAAAGTCCGCATTCTCATTATTAAAAGACCTTATGTCGGGCCTGCCTGTCAGCACCATGCTTCTTCACTCAACCGTGGTACTGAGAGAATCCGTTGGAAAAGCACCGAATTAAGCAAATTGGGACAGGGGTCTGACCCCATGTCCCAAAGCAAAAAATGGGACAGGGTGTCAGACCCCTGTCCCAATTTTGTGAAGCGCCGGAAGCGCATTTCCTTCATAATCAAAGAGTGCCTGATTAGCCCACTCGTTTCCGCAAGGCTCCTTCACTCCAAGATACTGTATGGAAGCACTTGTCGCCCATCCCGAACCGACAACAGGTATCCATGCTGGTTCCCAGTAATAAAAGCCCAGACACTGTGGATGTCTGCCAATCATCTCTATAAGCTCTTTCATATATTCTGACTGTCCTTCCGGACTTATACTGTACTTGGAATTATCAAGTGCGGAGTTCTTTCCGGCTGCCATTCCCTTTCGTGCATTTTCACCCAGCTTTTCTAAACCGGCGTAATCCTCAGTTGTATATGGCATAGCTGTCTCAACAATACACACATCCTTATTATATTTTTTCGATAGAATCTCTATGTTCTCCTCCAAAGCACTGAGTCCATAGGTCTTTTTATAAGGGAAATAAGAAACTCCGATAATATCATAGTCAAGCCTGCTGCCATATTTATCAAGAAACCCTGTATACACTTCATGCTCCGGCTCTGCGGCTGTATGTAAAATCACCTTGGCATCCGGAGCGGTCATGCGTATTCCCGTTATCGCTGACTGCAAAATAGAGCATGCCGTCCCATACTCCGGAAATCTTCCTTCAGGCCACAGAATACCATTCGATATCTCATTGCCGGGCTGGATCATGTCCGGGCACACTCCGGCAGCGGTCAGATACTCAAGAACCGATACCGTATACCGCTTAACCGCATCGCAAAGCTTATCCGTGTCATACCCTCTCCATGCCTTAGGCTTCATCTGCCTGCCCATGTCCGCCCAGAAATCGCTGTAATGGAAATCAAGCAGGAAGCTCATTCCGACAGCCTTACATCTTCGCGCAAGCTCTATGACCGTCACAAGGTCATCGCTCCCACCTCCGTATGCTACACCGTCAATATCAAAAGGGCTGTTCCACAGTCTCAGCCTCACACTGTTGACCCCATGTGATGCCAATATGTCTTCCAGCTTTCCTTCTGCACCATTATCATAGAATTTTGTCTTTAGTCTCTCAAGTTCAAGTAAGGTAGATATGTCTACACCTTTAATCATAGATTATTTCCTTCCTTGCAAAAGAATTCCACTGCCTGTCATATTTCCCGGTATAAACAAAACCAATAGCCCTTCTACTGCTGTCCAAGACAATAATTGATAAACTGCTGTGCGGTTCGTCCTGAGATTCCCCCATGGCTTAATTCCCACTTATTTGCCTCTGTACACAATTGCTCATCTGTCATGTTAACTCCGCTCTTTCTGGCAAGCTCAATGACAATATTAAAATATTCCTTCTGACTAGGCTTAGAGTAATTGATTGTAACACCGAACCTGTTTACAAGCGAAAGCTTCTCCTGCATTGTGTCGGAGCGGTGCATTCCATTGTCTGTCTGCACGTCATCCCTGTCATTCCATGTCTCCTTGATAAGATGACGTCTGTTGGAGGTTGCATATATAAGTATATTATCCGGCTTTGTCTCAACACCGCCCTCAATGACTGCCTTTAAGAACTTATACTCTATCTCAAACTCCTCGAATGATAAATCATCCATATAGATGATAAACTTGTAGTTTCTGTTCTTGATAGCCGCAATCACATTCGACAAATCCTTGAACTGGTGCTTGTAAATCTCAATCATTCTAAGTCCCTGGTCATAGAACTCATTTACGATTGCCTTAATGCTTGTGGACTTACCTGTTCCGCTGTCGCCAAAAAGAAGCACATTGTTAGCCTTCTTTCCATCAACAAACGCCTTGGTGTTATCGACAAGCTTCTTTTTCTGGATTTCGTAGCCGACAAGGTCATTTAACATAACCTTTTCCATGTTGTTGATAGGCTGGAAATTGATATGTCCCTCCGCATCCGATGAGAAACGGAACGCCTTGTTAAGTCCAAACATTCCGACACCGTATGCCTTATAAAAGCCTGTAACCAGCTCAAAAATCTCATCCGCATCCTCAGCCTGACCAAGCTTGAGGGAAAGCCCTCTGACTTTTTCGCTCACGTTCTTATTGTACATAAGCTCCGGCTTGCCTATAGCCTTATAATTCTCGAGAATGTCAAAGCTGTCTATGCCAAGCCTCTCCTGAAGCCATGAAAAATCATAATGGAACAGCTCATAAAATGCCTTAAAATCATTTTTTGCAAAGATATTGGCACTACCATCCTTGGCACCAACCTTCTCGCAGGTTATACTGAACGGATTCTCATCGGTTATCAATAGAAATGTAAGATAATTATGCCATAGATTGTTGTCAAAGCCGTAGGATGTCGCAAGCACAAGCAGTCTCTTAATCTGTCTGTAAGCCTCAATCACAAGTTCATCCTTAGGTGCATCCATATCCTTAGCTCTTTTTGAGACATCGCACAGCTTCATCAATATGGAATCCGCCGGCATATCCCCGTACATTATCAGTTTAGAAACTATATTTTCCATACCAATCCTCATTTCCGAGCGATTTATCGCGAGGAGGCGATGAGAAATTCGCATAGGCGATTTCTCATCTGCCATCAAAGCAATTTGTTTTTGCTCAAAAACAAATTACATGTGTGAAAAATATGCTATCAAGCTTATTTTTCACACTAAGCCTCATTCCAATATTCTGTATTTCATATTCTTATATATCCAGCTTCTTCACACAGGCAAGTGCCACTGCCCCCGGTCCTATATGGCACGACACACTCAGCGACAGCGGGTTCATCACAATATCATGCTCCGGAAAAAGTGCCTTCACCTCATCGTAAAACAGCTGTCCCTCATCAGGCGCTCCGGAATAAGCTATCTCAATATACATATTTTCTCCCTTTTCCGAGCTTCCAAAGCGCTTAACAAAATCATCCGAAACAGCATTTATCATAGTCTGCTTCGCCTGCTTGAGCGTTCGGCACTTAGAAAATGCGTCAAGCTTCTCGCCATGAATCTGGAGAACAGGCTTGAGCTTTAACAATGTGCCAAGCGCCGCTGCGGCAGGTGTTATTCTTCCGCCCTTCTTAAGATAATATAATGTTGAAAGAGTTATATATATGCTTGACTCAAACTTAGTCTCCTCAAGCTTATCCTTAATCTGCTTAGCCGTATAGCCCTTTTCAGCCATAGCCATGGCATCTAACACAGACTGCCTCTGTGTTACGGAAATTCTCTGGTTATTTACCACCTGAACCTTCCCGTCATAATCATCTGCAAGCATTATCGCAGTCTGGCATGAGCTGCTTAGACCGCTTGACATAGGAATATGGACAACCTCATCATACTCCTTAAGCAGTCCGTCCCACAGATCTGTCACATCGCCCGGCGATGGCTGTGAGGTCGATATCTCTGCATCCTCGCCCAATGCCTTATAAAACTGCTCCTGTGTAAGATCAATATCCTCATAATAGAGCCTGCCATTTATATAGAAAGGCATAGGAAGCACCGATATTCCCAGTTCCTTTGCACATGCCTGCGTTATTCCACTGTTGCTGTCCGTTACTATCGCTACCTTACTCACTTCAATCCTCCATTTTCAGTGTACTGCTTTTCTACAACCTCGCCCTGCTTTTTATATATGCTGTTCCCGGCAACATAGCCTCTCACGGATGAAAGAGGATAGATATTGCTTCCACGTCCTATCACTGTTCCCGGATTGAGCACTGAACCACATCCAACCTCGACATTATCTCCAAGCATGGCACCGAACTTCTTAAGTCCCGTCTCAATCACCTGTCCGTTACACCTTACCTTGACCAAAGCCTTATCAGACTTCACATTCGAGGTTATTGAGCCTGCTCCCATGTGGGACTTATAGCCCAGGATTGAATCCCCAACATAATTATAATGCGGAACCTGAACCCTGTTAAATAGTACCACATTCTTAAGCTCTGTTGAATTTCCTACAACTGCTCCCTCGCCCACAATCGCATTTCCTCTGATGAATGCGCAATGACGGACTTCTGCATTCTTTCCTATAATACATGGTCCGTTGATGTATGCAGTAGGTGCTACCACAGCGCTCTTGGCAATCCAGACATTTTCCGCTGTCTCATCATATTCCGATTTATCAAGCGTTCTCCCAAGCTTCTTGATAAATTCGCCGATAAGCGGAAGTGCCTGCCACGGATAATCAAGTCCCTCAAAAAGTTCTGCTGCTATCGTCTCACTAAGATTATATAGCTTCTCTATTCTAAGCTCTTCTGACATAATGCAATCTCCTTCAAAAATTCCCTGCAAATTAGAATTATTCTATCACATAAGTTTACCTAAAACAATCTATTTATCCTAATTACTTATAGAATGATGCCGCATAATCAAAATATGGCCTAAGCATATACTGGTTATTCACCTGTTTAACCGCAAGCGTTCTTCTGGTAACATAGCCTTCGAGCTTATCCAGGTATTCCCGGCTTGATATGCTCGAATCGGCAACGCCTGTAAGCCCCTTCTCCCAGCTCGCCGTGAGTGTGGGATCCAGCAGATATTTTATCGATGCTGCCACAACATCATATATCATCTCGCCAAGAAGTGTAGGTGTTATAATCTGTGTTTTGCCGTTGAGCCTGATGTAGCCCTTGTCGATAAGCTTTTTCAATATCTCGGCACGCGTTGCACTCGTTCCGATACCGCTGCCCTTTATCTGTGCCCTAAGCTCCTCATCCTCGATAAGCTGTCCCGCATTCTCCATCGCAAGGATCAGCGAACCGGAATTATATCTCTTAGGCGGTGATGTCTTTCCTTCTTTGACAAAAAATTCTCCTGCCTGTATTATGTCACCCTTCTTCAGCTTCTGTAAAAGCTCAAGCATCGCTGCATCACATTTTACATCCTCTGTCTCATCATCGTTGTTCTTATTTCCCCTGCCCTGTGAAGCAGGTATCCCCGCAACCTTAAGGTAGCCCTCCGATATAAGCACCTTGAAGCTTGAGAAAAGGCTTTCCGTATCCTTTTTCATAATAATCGCAACCTTCTGGTATACAGCAGGCGGATAGAATATCGCAAGGAATCTCTTCACAATGGTGTCATACACCTTGAGAGCCATTGCCGAAAGTCCCCTCACAGCCCCTGTCTGTCCTGTCGGTATAATCGCATAATGGTCGGTAATCTGCTTGTCATTCGTGTACTTCGTCTTAGCTATCGTCTTATAGCTGCCGCCCGAAAGAATCTCCGCTGCATACCCGGCGGCAGGCTCATATCCTCTAAGCCCATTTATATTTTTATATATTTCCTTAGCAACGGCGGTGGATAAAACTCGCGCGTCCGTTCTTGGATATGTGACAAGCTTCTTTTCATACAGCTCCTGAGTTATCCTGAGTGTCTCATCAGGGCTTATCTTAAACAATCTTGAGCACTCATTCTGAAGCTCTGCAAGGTTAAACAGAAGCGGTGCGCTCTTGTTCTCCTTCTTCTTTTCAAGCCCTGTTATAACAAGGTCAGCCGGCGGAGCAACGCTCAGATTCCGCGAGGTATCAGGCATTTTCACTTCTGTTATCTGCTCGATAAGCGCCCTTGCGTCCTCCTCCTTATTAAATCCATTCTCCTTGTACAGCTTAGGGGAGGCAAAATATTTTGAGCCCTCCGCAGCACGCCACTCAGCCTCAAATACGCTTCCGCCTAAGCTGCACTTAGCCAGTACCCTGTAAAACGGTGTCTCAACGAACTGCCTGATTTCCCTCTCGCGTTTTACTATCATGCCCTGCACACAGGTCATAACGCGTCCGACCGCTATAACGGTGCCTTTCTGAAGCTTCAGGTAATTAGATATAGTATTTCCATATTTCAAGGTCAGGACACGCGAAAAATTGATACCCATAAGGTAATCCTCCTTCGCGCGCAGATATGCAGCGTCCGCAAGGCTGTCATATTCGGATAAATCCTTCGCCTCCCGTATTCCTCTTAAAATCTCCTCCTCAGTCTGTGAGTCTATCCACACGCGTCTTCTTTTCTTGCCCTCAACATGAGCCTGCTGTTCAACAAGTCTGTAGATATATTCTCCCTCACGCCCGGAGTCCGTGCACACATATATTGTATCTACATCAGGACGATTAAGGAGCCCTGAAACAATATCAAACTGCTTTTTTACTCCTTCGATAACCTCATACTTCCACTCAGCCGGAATAAAAGGCAGTGTATCAAGACTCCATCTTTTAAGCGCCGGGTCATAACATTCAGGATAGCTCATTGTGACAAGATGTCCGACACACCATGTCACAACAGCCTCATCCGATTCAACGTAGCCATCGCGACGCACTGTATTATATTTTAATGCCTTGGCAAATTCCTGTGCCACACTAGGCTTCTCTGCTATAAATAAAGCTTTACCCATTTATTATACTCCAATAAAGACTGCCCCGGCCAGCATCCATACCCATCCCGTATCAAAGCAGTACCAAAGCTGCCTATTTCGACTCATCAAGTGTAAGACCGTATGCCTGAATGAAATGCTCCACAAAAAAGTTGACTTCAGGAAGCTTCATGTCCAGAATTGATTGCAGCGTTGTCTCCTCCGCTTTCAGAAAATCCTGATTTCCCATGGAACGCTCCTCAATGCACTTGACAAGTGCCGACAGCTTATCTGCCGCCTTGACATACAGCCACAGAACCGCCTCCTTCTCTGTATCCTGCAGCACCGGCTCATAGTAAGCTCTCATCTCCTCCGGAAGTCCACCCAAAAGCTCATCCTTAGCCACGCTCTCAACCTCCTTATACGCATGGCGTATAAGGGGATTATAATATTTTACAGGTGTCGGCATATCTCCCGTGATAATCTCCGTGGCATCATGGTACATTCCCATTATGGCAAGTCTGTCCGCATTCAAGCTGCCACCAAAATACACATTGTTGATTACACCAAGCGCGTGCGCTATCATGGCGACATCGAGACTGTGTTCACATATATTCTCTTTTCTGGTATTTCTCATAAGTCCCCAGCGGTTGATATATTTCATTCTTCCCATCAGGGCAAAAAACTGATTCTCTTTCATCTATATATATTCTCTTTCTATTCACCAAATACTTCTCTAGCCGCTGCGACGGTATCCATGGCATCCTTTGCATAGTAATCTGCGCCAATCTGCTTTGCATACTCCGGTGTGAGCACCGCACCGCCAACCACAATCTTGCAGTCGACCTTGTGCTCATGAAGCAGCTCAATCGTCTTTTCCATGCTGACAAGGGTTGTTGTCATAAGTGCGGACAGACCTACAAGCTTAGCCTTGTGCTCTATCGCTGCATTCACAACTGTCATATAGTCGACATCCTTGCCCAGGTCTATAACTGTATAACCGTAATTCTCAAGGATTACCTTCACTATATTCTTTCCTATATCGTGGACATCGCCCTTTACCGTAGCCATGACAATCTTTCCCTTGCTTACAGGTGTCTTGTTATCAGCCGCAAGCTTCTTTTTGATAACCTCGAAGGAAGCCTGCGTAACCTCCGCTGCAAGAATGAGCTGAGGCAGGAACACCTTTCCCTTCTCAAAATTCTTGCCGATACGGTCAAGCGCAGGTATGAGCGTTCCATTGATTATATCAAGAGCTTCCATGTGTTCAAGCATCTGAGCCGTAAGTCTGGCACCATCATTCTTAAGCCCATTCTCAACAGCGTAGGCGAGTGTTCCCTTCTCAGGTGCTCCACTAGTGGATGAATCTGAGGCAGAGGTGCTCTTAGCCGCATTCTCCTGTTTGCCTGCCTTCACAGGGGTATATCCGTTATATGCCCGGATATAGTCCATGGAGTTGCGGTCTATGCCGGTCAGAAGCCTATATGCGCGCACCGCACCTGTCATCGAAACCACATTAGGATTGATAATCGGCAGTGTAAGTCCATAGGTGAGCGCCATAGCAAGGAAATTCTGGTTAACAAGCTCTCTGTACGGAAGTCCGAATGAGATATTCGACACTCCGAGAACCGTATTAAGTCCAAGCTCATAATGTACGGCATGAAGCGCATTCAGTGTCTCCATGACACCATCCTGCTCTGCGGAGGCGGTGAGAGTTAAACAGTCTATAAACACATTCTCCTTAGGTATTCCGATTGCAAGCGCCCTGTCAAGAATCTTCTTTGCGATGGCAACACGCTCAGGTGCGGTCTTAGGTATTCCGTTCTCATCAAGTGCAAGACCTACCACGCAGGCTCCATACTTCTTGACAAGCGGCAGGACATTGTTGAGGGAATTTTCCTCACCGTTTACTGAATTGACAATCGGCTTACCGCAATATATTCTTAGCCCTGCCTCTAAAACCTCAGGTATAGTACTATCAATCTGCAGAGGAACGTCGCATACGGACTGGATAGCTCTTATGGCATCAACCATCATGCTCCTCTCATCAATCTCCGGAAGTCCTACATTGACATCAAGTATCTCCGCACCGCCATCAATCTGCTCAAGTGCCTGATTCATAATATAATCAAGGTTATGGTCTTTGAGTGCCTGCTTAAACAGCTTCTTTCCGGTAGGATTTATTCTCTCACCGATAATTCTGGGCTGATTAATCACAACTGTATTGCTCGCTGAACATACCGCAGATGGGATGGCTCTTTCCTCCCGAACAAATTCCGCGCCGTCAAGAGCCTTCTTAAGCTCCGCTATGTATGCAGGACTCGTACCGCAGCAGCCGCCCATTATGGTTACGCCTATCTGAGCCATCTTAGCCATCTTTGCAGCAAATTCCTGCGGAGTTACATTGTATTCATTAGTCACAGGGTCCGGAAGTCCTGCATTAGGCTTTACAACAAGCGGAAGCCTTGTATATCTGCCAAGCTCCTCAACAACCGGGTATAACTCATCCGGTCCTAATGAGCAGTTAACACCCAGTGCATCAACTCCAAGTCCCTCCATAGTGAGTGCCATCGAAGATACCTGGCAGCCCGTGAAGGTTCTCATATTCTGTTCAAAGGTCATTGTACAGATAATAGGAAGCTCTGTATTCTCCTTCGCAGCGAGTACGGCAGCCTTAAGCTCTAACAAATCCGTCATCGTCTCAAACACAATGACATCTGCCTCACGGCCTGCGATTACCTGTTCCTTATATATATCGTATGCTTCCTCAAATTTCAAATCTCCTGTAGGCTCAACAAGTCTTCCGATAGGTCCCAAATCAAGTGCAACTATGCAGTCTGTCCCTTCACATGCCTTTCTGGCATTCTCAATTCCCTTCTTTATGACCTGCTCCACTGTGTAGCCACAGCCCTCAAGCTTATATCTGTTGCCGCCGAAGGTGTTGGTATAGATTATATCCGAACCACTCTCAACGTACTGTCTATGTATTCCGATAAGAAGCTCCTCGTCTGTGAAGGATAACACCTCCGGTATCTGTCCAAGCTTAAGCCCCGATGCCTGAAGCACGGTTCCCATGGCACCATCCAGCAATATATATTTTTTTTCTGCCTTATTTTTCTTTTCAAGTAATTCCTTAAACTCCACAGTGTTCACCTTTCTTGCGGAATCTGCAGGTGTCCTTCATCATGCACACACTACAGCCACGTCTTTTTCTTTCAATTTCATAATCTGAGACACCTATAACCGCCGTAACAGACTTACAGGGAGTCATAAGTCCACCCCCTGTAATGTTAACTCCTATTCTCTTCTGAGCACACAGCACATTCAAAAAAAGCGCCTGTGTCTCCAGTGGAAAATCACCATACCCCGGACTAAAGCGCCAGGTGGTGTATTTACCGGCAAATTCTTTTATAATCTCCTGCTCCGCAATATCACACACCTGCTCAACCGCTGCCGAAGCCATGCTGTCCGTGATGACAGCAGAAGCCATGCTTCTGACTGACAGCTGCCTTATAAGCCTGTCAACTCCGTCCGACAATGTCGCTGCGAACAGTACCACACCATTACAGCCCTCCAAATGCTCGAAAATCGCTCCTCCGCACAGTCTTAACGATGTACCGTACAGTGCAATACTGCCCGGCTCACTGTCATTTTTATCAATTTCAAAATACTTATATGTATACTTTGCGTCAATAACCTCCAGAAGCTTCCTCTCGCAATCGGCGGCAATCTCCGCCGTCTGCTCATCAGGAGCCGATATACCATAGCCAAGATAGCGGAACGCTTCTTCTGTATTTATCTTATCCAGTCTCATGTGTCCGCCTCCCGGAAATTTATTATCAACGCATTTATATTCCACGCTAATGCTGATTATTTCGAGTTATATCTCGAATATTATAATCTAATAAAGATTATTTTACGGAGAATTTATAAACCGTCACAAAATCAAATGGTACCCCTGCCTTGGCAACCGGCGATTCAAATGCCATGTTGTTCACCGAATCCGGGAAGAACTGGCTCTCAAAGCATACTCCGCTCCTTCTTCCATAGCAGCAGTTATCCTTTCCCCGCACTTTTCCGCTAAGGAAATTGCCTGTATATATCTGGATACCCGGCATCTGGGTAAACACTTCCATGTATCTTCCGCTCCCGCTGTCATAAAGGCTTGCCGCAAGCTCCACCTCGCCCTTGTTGTCAAGAACAAAGTTATGGTCATAGCCACCTGCAAGCACAAGCGGCTCATAATCGGCCTCGATGTCCCGACCTATAGCCTTTGGTTCAGTGAAATCCATAGGTGTTCCCTTTACGCTTCTGTATTCCCCTGTAGGAATAAGACCTGAATCGGAAGGTGTAAATTCCTTCGCCGCAAGCCACATTTCCTGATCATATACCGTGCCGGAAGCGTGTCCTGCCAGATTGAAATATGAGTGGTTGGTAGGATTTACTATGGTATCCTCACCGGCAACTCCTTCATACTCTAAAATTACGCTGTCATCCTCAGTGAGAACATACATAGCCGATATATGAAGCTCACCCGGCATTCCCTGATCCCCATCCGGGCTTATAAGTGAAAATCTTACCGCAAGACCTCTTTCATCCTCAACAATCTCACTGCTCCATTTCCTTGAGCTGTATCCATCCGGACCGCTGTGAAGATTGTTCCTGCCATCATTTATGGCAAGCTGATACTCCTTTCCGTTTATCACGAAATGTCCATTCTTGATGCGATTGGCATTACGTCCCACAACAGCGCCGAAGTTAGCGCCATTTTCCTTCTCATACTGCTCCACATTGTCAAAGCCAAGGACAACATCTGCAAAATTACCGTCTCTGTCCGCCACCTCAAGCGACTGAAGTGCCGCCCCGATCTCAATGACTCTCATTCTCGTTCCATGCTCATTCGTCACAGTGTATGAGTACACCTTCTCACCATGACTATCATGACCGAATACCTCTTTAATAATTCCCATAACAAAATACCTCCCAATAAAATATTATTTTCTAATATTACAAATACAATTTATTTTGTAATCTTAGCCTTAACCATTCCCCATAAATATCCAACGCTCCTTCTGTTGAGCACAAGATATATCAGATACGCAATAGCTGTTATCGCAAAAGCAGATCCCGAATGCAGCTTCCAGCACGCATAAGCACAGATGGCCACCAGCACAAGCTCCTCAGCCATTCCCACGCGTGCACCTGCCTGTCCGGACGCTTCCCCAAGCAGACGTTCAAGATAAAGCTGTGAAATAAAATATCTCACACCTATCGAACATACCATAAACAGAATAATCGAATCTATACTGTGCAGGCCATACGCACCCACAATAGACAGTACGACGCTAAGCGCCATGGAAAAGATATTGACATACAGCAGAAATCTCTCTTTTCTCAGTACCTTAAAATATGTCGCACACACAAGGTTCATCTTGCCGTCAAAAATACACATCGGCAGTAAAATTGCCATATACGCAAGACTGGCCTCATACTGCGGAAGCCAGAGCTTAAGTATCTCCTTAGCCGGTATATACACCAGAAAAACGGTGGGCAGTATCACATTAAGAACATGCTTGGACATTTCAAAAAGACTCTTCTGCCTCTTCTCATCAATCTGCCTGAGTGCCGGGAACAGTACCATCGAAATCTGAGATACGAACAGTAAAAAGAAATTGGTAAGCGTCAATGAAAACGAAACCTCACCAAAATCCTCTATCCCCCAATATCTGTCTATTATGAATCTTCCCCCGCCAAGTATGAGATTGCCGGCTATGTTGGCAATGGTAAGGTTGATACCTATTCTTATACTGTCCAATGCCTCACGCGCTACTGTACCAAATGCCATTCTTCCGGCAAACACAATCTCACGTCCCTTGTACACACAGTAAAGCATGGCGCACAGCTTAGCTGACATATAAAGCCATACATAGGTCTTGTAATCGCTGCTTTTTACAATGAAAAGAGCAAGAATGGATACCATGAACACAATCTTGTCAATCATAACGGACAAGGAATATAGTCTTGTCTCGTTAGCGGCCTGAAACACACATCCAAGATACAATGTCAGATTGTACAACAGCATATACACGGCAGTCATTATGAATACGAACTCTGTATCGACACCATTTCCCGACAAAACAGTCCACAGCACAATCCCTATCGCTATGACCGACTGGAATAATGCACCGAACCAGAACTGTCCGCCTAACAGCTTCTTATCCATGTCTTCATACTCTGTTCCGCCAATCTTAAGATATACTCCGTCATTAAGTCCGAAATGGAAAAAGCCTGTATACCCTGTATAAAACAGAAAGAGTGACCAATAGCCATAGTTCGCCTTGTCAAAAAACTTAGGCAGAATAAGTGATGTGAGTATGCTTAAAAGCAGTGATATTCCCTGCGCAACAAAAGCATATATAATATTTCTTAGAATTCTTCGTTCCTGCTTCATTTTAACTATTTTTTCTTTTCCTTAAGGGTAATCTCAACCTCAAGTCCGATGCTGTCGGCAACACGTACAATCATATCAAGAGTAGGATTGTACTTGCCACTCTCAAGACGGCTTATATTAGGTCTCTGGATTCCTGTGTTCTCTGAAACATCTGCCTGTGTAATCTTCCTGGCCTTGCGGTAACTGATGAGCTGCTCAATAAGCTGCTTCCTCGTCTCAAGCTGTACGCTCTCAACCTGCTTCTTATTGGTATTCCTGATTTCCCTGCTCTTCTCTGTCTCATTAGCTGTATTCTTAGCCATATTTTCCTCCGTTTTTGTGCCGGGCTTTCTGCCTGCGACAAATAATTTTCCGTATCATTTAGGATTGAATAATATTATCATAATAGAAACCTGTTGTCAATGTACTATTGACAAATATTTAGCAGCTGTACCCGCTTTAATACCGTACAGATGATTGCAAAACCCGGTGTATGACCGTCGCACCTTGTGCGATTCCACCGGCAAAATTGAGTTTCGCAATTATCTATGCATTACAAACTTGAAATAATCATGGTATTAGAATATAATAGCAGACAGTATTGTTCATTAAAACCGCGGCTTACATAATTTCATACCCGGATTTTACAATCATCCTTAATAAATATTAGTAACAAAGTAACAGAAATGAGGTTTTTATGGGAGAACATTCAATATCAAGTATAAAAAAAGCTGCCAAAAGAATATTAGGTTCATATTTTTTTCGCTGCATACTTGCAAGCTTTATAACAGGAACAGGAATACTTCTTATATTTAATTACATATTGGACGGCAGCATGCAGGTCAGCAATGCATTCGATACAGAAGCATTTTATCAATCATTAATGTCCGCCTCCTCCATAAATGAATTATATTCCACAATATATAACCGCATATCATCATTGGTACAGTCCGTAGGATATGATACATATTCGATAATGCTACGACGATTCGCCATCGCAAGTATAGTCTCCTACCTTATCAGGCTTATGTACAATTTTCTTGTGGTATATCCATTTGAGGTGGGTAATTGCAGCTTTTACATGGAAGGACATTATAAGGAGCCGAAATTCCGCACACTTATCACTGCCTTTGAAAAAAATTATCTCAACACAGTGCTTATCCAGTTTTTGAGACATTTAAAGATTTTCTTATGGTCGCTTTTATTTATAATTCCGGGAGTGATAAAAAGCTATGAAACATTCATGGTTCCATATCTCCTCGCAGAAAATCCGGACATCGACCGCATGGAGATTTTCGTATTGAGCCGCAGGATGATGGACGGGAACAAGATGAACTTATTCATTCTTAACCTTTCCTTCATCGGATGGATATTCCTGTCAATGCTTACAAGCGGTCTTGCCTACATCTTCTTTGTAGGTCCATACTATGACGCTTCACTTGCCAACATGGCAATGCGTATAAAAGCGCAGTACAATAACCTGACAGAAGACACCGCGTTTTAATTTAAACTAAAATATTTACAAATTTTGTTCCGGGTGTTACACTTTCAACAGCTTGATTTATCAAATAATCTATTTTCAGCAATTGAGGGAGAGAAATAATGGGATTAATAATATTTTTTGTAATCTGGTACTTCGCGTACGCGCGCAACAATCCAAAAATTTACAGTAAGCTGAAAAAAAAGAAGGGAATCATAATTTTCATACTTATCGCCCTCTTTTTTTCAAATGCTTCCGGAAGTCTTTTCAGCCTTTCACTCGGACTTGGTTCACTTCTTATTCCGGCTTATGTTATTTACCGGATTTTTAAGTCAATCTCTGATCCCGATGGAACAGCTAAAAATAAGGAATTTAAAAAAGAGACACGGAACAGCACAATTCCTAAGTCTGAGCAGCTTCCGAACGCAGTTCCGAAGAGAATCAAGATTGTAGAAAAATTCAATGATAAATACAATCTTACCCTGACTCCATCCCAGATTCAGACCATCGTTGATGCCTCTTATGTATCGACTGACTGGGAATATCTCATACTGTCAATGCAGAAGGAATACCAGACGATACACCAGTGGTACAAGGCTCCTATCGGTGGCTGGCTCCGTGTCTACCTGAAGGTATTCGATGTCCAGACTGTCTCATCTGATATGGCTCAGCAGAAGCGTATCTGCATCGACTCATTCGACCAGATATTCCGCTCAATTGATTTGACGTCCTACAACACACCTGCATGGGATATCAGCAGAATCAACAATACTTACATGACCAACTTTGATGACATCTCATTCATGATGGCATACCGCTTTCTCGAAGCAAACGGACGCAAGTACACCCTTGGTGAAGTCGAAATCCTGCACACCGATGATGAACTCTCAGACCTCAAGAAAAAGTATGACGCTGAGACTGCCGGAGCAGGTGTCGGAGCACACTGAGTATTATATTTTAGTGCCATAATTCTCCTTCCGGTGTACATCCCGCAGGTTTTTGAAATAAAAGACCCCATAATTGCATTTTGTTTCAATGCAATTATGGGGTTTTTCTATATTTTTCTATAATTCTTCCGTTACTTTTTCTGTATCAGCATTATCATTTTCTTTATCGGAAAGCTTCGCAATCATCTGTATGTCCTCGTCGCTGAATTTATACTCATATTGTGTAAAATGCTGATTATCAGCCTGCATCACATTTTCACTTTTATCTGATTCATTCTTATACGCAGCATTCACTTCACCACTAGAGCTATCCGGATTTTCCTGTTTCACATCTTCGCCACCAGCTTGCCCCCTCTCAACAAACTTATGGGTAGCAAGCCACCTTATTCCATGATATATACCGCGAATCACCGCAAAGACTGCGAACATCACAATAAATCCCATTACACCAAACATTATATCAGCAAATTCCATGTTGCCGGTATTGCTTATTTTCTGACCGATTTCGATTGCAAATGTGATTACAATAATAAGAGTAAATACATATATCCACGCAATCACCATAACATGCTTCTTGCCGGCAAGCCATTTAAACAGCGGATACACAACAAAAATCATCAGCATGCCCAGTATTCCTATAACCAGAAAATGTAAATCCTTGTCCGAAAAATCATATTCAAACCGGTCATTCATATGCATTATGTAATTATGTATTCTGGCAATTATCTCCGTAATGCCATATAATAGCTCTCTCATAAATACTTCCCCCCTTATCCTGTGGCATACAAAATAATATTTACTCGGTGAATATTTTACCATAGTTGGTGAGATTGTACAATATGCAAGAAAGTATGTTGTTATTGTAAAACACCGAATTTTTATATACAGTTTATTTTACATATTTAATAAATTTCCAAGACAAAAAATACATTAGTGATATAATTAGATGTCGGGGTCAAAACATGTGCTATAAACTTAGCATGTATAACGTATTATATTTATGCAT
>ENA-OURQ01001538-OURQ01001538.1-human-gut-metagenome-genome-assembly--contig:-NODE-1538-length-19349-cov-7.727998_pt1 | contig 19349 bp, 19 predicted proteins | sample MGYA00242105_ERZ508999 | MGnify/ENA primary metagenome ERZ508999 (study PRJEB26280, sample SAMEA2338771) | human gut metagenome | biome: human gut; feature: human-associated habitat; material: faeces...
CGCGCGTGAAGGCCGCAAAGATGCGTTTACGATCTTCAGGCGGAATCCCCGGGCCATTGTCGGCCACCATAAAGCCGTCGGGCTTTTCGATCACTTCAATGCGGCCGCCATCGGAGACGTACATCACGGCGTTTTTGACGAGATTGTTCATGACGGTTGCCAGCAGCACAGGAGAGAAATTTCCTTGGCATCGCTTGGCGGTCACAAAGCTTAGTTTCACTTGTTTTTTGGCGGCAATCGCTTCCCAAGCCTCCTCAACGACCGTAAAGAGCTCGCGCACGTTGTCGGTCGACGGGCCCTGAATGCTGCGCTCTGTGCGGGCGAGTTGCAGGAAAAGCGTCACAAGCGAGCGCATTTGACTCACAGCTCGCAGAATGCGGTCTACCTGTCGCGACTGCTGAGGGGCGCAGGGACCGGCCTATCATCTACGCAGCCCCAAGGATCAGAAGAAGTGGCTGCCGGAGTGCACGGCCAACGATTTGGGCAGTTGCTCGGAAGAAGAGCTTGACAACGCTTATGACAATTCCGTGCGCTACACCGATAAGGTTCTTGCCGACATTATTGATACGCTCAAAGGTGCTTCCGGCATGAACACCGCGATGCTGTACGTATCGGACCACAGCGAGAGCCTGGGAGAGAACGGACTTTATCTTCACGGAGCGCCCTATTGGATGTCGCCCGACGAGCAGGTGCAGGTGCCGATGGTGATGTGGATGTCGGATAACTTCGCTCAGGACTACAAGGTGGACCGTGAGAAACTTGCCGCGATGGCAAAGAGCAAGGTTACACACGAAAGCCTCTATCACACCGTGCTCGGTCTGCTTCAGGTTTCGAGCACAACCAAGGCTGATCGTTTCGATCTAACCACACGCTAAAAATTCGGTTGAGGAGACCGCGGGCGCTTCGTTATAGTAGAGGCCGTAAAGCCCCTGACTTCAGGGGATGAGGTCAAAGCAGGCCTTTTTCGTACTTCTCGGCGAGCTGAGCCAGGAACTGTTCGCAATCGGCTCGCTCGGCGGAGCGCTTGCGGTATTTCACGCCGTTGTAGGTGACTTCAGCGCGATAGGAGTTGTGGCGCCGCGTTTTGAATTTCGTGACGCCTTTCTTGCTGGTGTCAAGGTAAATCGTGCCCTTGGTCGGCTTGGGCATTTCTTCAAAAAAGAAGAATGTCAGCTGTTCGGGTTTTTCGCGGTTGGCAGTCATCTCTAAATTTCCAGGCAAAAAAACAGGAAAAGAACCGACTTCAAAAGGCACTTTTGCCTGCGATGCAGAATCTTATAGCCGAATATTTTTTCCGGAACGGTTTCCACAGACGAATTGTTAAACTTCTTTGTTGCCTCATCAGGTGATATTGACAACCGTCGCGGGTTGTCCGTCGTAGCCATAACGGCGACGGTTGCGAATCACGAGTGTTGCGCTCAATATCAGCGTGAGAAGCTCGGCAAGCGGTACGGCAAACCACAGACCGATTTCTCCGACCGCGAGTGGCAAGCATTCGATTGCCAAGACGGTGAACAAAAACGTTCTGCAAAACGACACGATCGCCGCGCGTTTCCCGTCGCCCATGGCCGTGAAGAGATAAGCGGCAAACATGTTGGGACACAGAAGCAGAAGAGACAGCGCAAAGTACCCGAAGTGGGATGAGGGTACGAAAAATGGACCTGATAGATCGGCCCTGTTAGGGCACAATTTTGTCTATCAGGAGACTAAACCCCATGGCTTTTACTCGTCGTATTTTCACCAAAGAATTTCGTCTTAACGCAGCAAAACTTGTCGTCGACGAGCATCGTCCGGCTGTTGATGTGGCTCGTGAACTCGACATCAATCCCAAATCCTTGTATAGCTGGGTGCGCCAGTATCGCAGCGGATTGCTTCAAGCGTCACTTGACGGCGAAGATTCCGTTAGTGCCGAGCAGGCAGAGATTGCGCGTTTGCGCTCTGAATTGCAGAAGTCCCGTGCCGAGGTATTGCTGCTAAAAAAATTCGCGGCGTACCTCTCGAAAAACGGCCTTCAGTGAGGTACGCCTTTATTCAAGCTTCCCTTGAGGATTCGGAACTCAAAGATATCCCGATAGCCAAGCGTTGCGAGGTACTTGAGGTCAGTGTCAGCGGCTATCACGCATGGGTTAAGCGCCAGCGCATGCCTGTGAAGTGCAAGAAGGTCATTTCCGATGAAACTGTGCTCAGACAAGCCAAAATCATCCGCAACGAGATGAAATACACCCCCGGGTACCGTCAAATGCACGCGCTCATGCGTCAAAGAGGCGTTTGCATCGGAGTCAAGCGGCTCAGAGGCGTTTTGCGTGTCAACGGCATCATCGGGTACCGTCATTTCAAACGTACTGTCAAAACGACCGACAGCAATCACAACATGTTTGTCTATCCCAACCTCTTAGGGCGCGATTTTGCTCCCGGAACACTCAACAGAGCATGGGTGAGCGACATCACGTACTTGCCCACGACCCAAGGATGGGGATTCTTGGCTACCATTTTGGATCTTGGGAGCCGCCGCATTCTGGGCTGGGCCATGGATACTTCGATGACGACCGATCTGGTCCTTAGGGCTCTCAATATGGCTGTACGTACGCGCGGTAGCAACGCTGTTGCGGGAACGATCATGCACTCGGATCGAGGCACGCAGTATTGTTCTGCTGCTTTCCAGAACCGACTTATGCAACTGGACATGAGGTGCTCCATGAGCGATGTGGAGCAATGCTGGGATAATGCGCCCGGTGAGTCAATCTGGAGTGATTAAATCTACTGGCAAATGCACGGGAGTCGCTTTCAACGGAACGGCTTGCAAATAATGAGGTTCTGGCTTCCTGCTGTTCCTTCTTTTGGCTTCCTTTCTTCGCAACCTCCCACGGAAAGGCCTTGAAGGCGTAGCCGAAAGGGCTATTCGTGGGAGGTTGCGTGCCGACGCGGTTTACGATGTTGCCGTCGGCAACAGCATTAGCCGATCGTTAAAACGGTATGGCCTCATCCTCCGTCTCTGACTTACCATCGACAGCTTCGCAGTTGTAGGTTGCTGCATAGACAGCATCAAGCGACTCCTGACGTCTCTTGGCTTGCCACTTTGCGTAGTATCCCCAGACACGTACTCGCTCCGCCTTAGTTAACCCTCGGCAGAGCTCCCGCAGATTCGCAACCATGCTCCGTGTCGCATCGTTTAGATCCGATTGTTCGGCCAGGATTACCTTACGAATTCTTTGCATGTTTGGCCTCCTGTCGGATTTGAGCCATGGCGCCGTACTTCTCGCGCATTGATTTGCCGCTCAGTTCAATGATGTAACTCTGGTTAATCACTCGATCCATGACGGCGTCTGCCTTGATTGGATCACTGAATTGCCCGTGCCATTGCTTGATCGGAACCTGGCCGACAATGATCAACGATCGAATTCCCATACGTTGTTCCAGAACAGTCAAGAAATCAGACGCGGTTTTGTCGTCCATTGCCTCGATACCAAAGTCATCAATGACCAGCAATTGCTTGTTAAACAGGGAATTGCGTAGATTGCTTACTTTGTTGTTGGCCTTGGCAGAATCAATCTCAGTGATCAGTTGCGCCATGTTGTAGTAGCTGACTGTGTAGCCGTGCATACATGCCTGATAAGCCAACAGGCTTGCGATGTAGCTTTTTCCGCAACCGGTGGCCCCATGGATAACAACCCATGGCTTCATGGGCGACTTGATCCACTCGCATTCACAAAGCTCTTCGAGCATCGAGCGATTCAGGCCTCGGCTTGCCTCCCAGTCAACGTGCTCGAGACGAGCCATATGCACTTGCGGCAAGCGTGCGTTCTTCAAGTTGCGGCTTTGACGTTTGTGTTGGCGGCAGCGTTGTTCCGCCTGCAGCATGCTCAACAACCGTTCTTCAAACGTCATTTGGCTGTACGCTGGTTTTTCCCATTGCGTCTGGAAGGTGGCAAAGAATTCCGGGATCTTGAGCTCCTTGCAGATTGTGGCGATTTCCTCTCTGCATTTGGTAAGCATCGTCATTTGTTTTCTCCCGTCGTTTGAGTGAGCAGTTGGTCGTAATAGGCAGATCCACGAATGTCTTCCGGACGCAGTTGACTTCGATCGCAACTCTTGCCTTCAGAGCGTCTGGTGCGGTTGTCGATGACGGCGTCGATTTCCTCGCAAAGAACCTTGTACGATGGAGTTAAGCGAGTGAGCGTTGCTTGACAGCACTTTTCAAAGAGCTCATTGCCGAGTCGCGTCCTATGACTGTTGACGCCGCGAAGCACTTTTCTGGCGACTTCACCGTGGTTTTGCTTGAGCAAAAACGTGCAAAGCTTTCGAGCTGATTCACCGCTTTGTCCGATCAACTCGATGAGTTCCTCCTTGGTCTGCATGACCGCACGGATCGACTCCGGCATGTGCTCGCGCAAAATGATGTCTTGCGATTTGCCTTCGCGCAGGTAATGTATCCATATCCGTTCCCCGGTCCGGAGATCAAAAATGCTGACTGTTTGCGACTTGCAGCTTTTGATGACCTTGACTTGTCGGCCCAAGTAACCGAGGGGAACGGAGTATCTGCAGTTTTCGAAGCGTACGACGTTGCCCTTTTGCACTTTGAGGATCTTGCTGACGGACGACAATTCGTACGGAATTGACGGCAAAGGACGAAGCGCGATCTTTTCTTCCTCCATGAGATCAGCTCGAGACAAGCCATCGAAACGCGTCGTCAAGGGACGTGCGTTGAGTTTGAGTAGTTCTTTGCCGATGGCCCGGTTGATTTCTTCGAGGCTGAAGAATTGGCGTCCTCTCAGAGCCGTCAATATGAAGCGTTGACATTGGTAGACGGCGTTCTCAACCATCGCTTTGTCTCGCGGTTTACCGGGTCTGACAGCAACCGGGATTGTGCCGTAGTAATCGCAGAACTCCCGGTATTGCCTGCAAATCCGCGGGCAATACTTGTCCGGTTTGGTCACCAGCGAGGTCGAGTTGTCAAGATAAATATGCTTCGGGACTCCTCCGAAAAAGGTGAGCATCTTGGTCTGGGCATCAAGCCAGTCATCCCGCGTCTGGCGCTCAGTCGCACAACAGAAAATGTATCCGGACGCTGGCAGAACGCCAACGAAGATTTGCGCTGCAGCTACCTTGCCAAGACCGTCCGGAGTCCACGGCAAAGTGTCGCCGCTGTAATCAATCATGGCGACGTAGCCGAAATCCCACTGATTGATGAGCTCCACTTCCCGGCATGAAACCGGCAGATTCTGACAAAACCGGGCGTAGGCCTTGCAGAAGCCCTTGTAGCCGAGAGCTGAGGCGCCTTTCGGCACGCTGTCACGATAACTGTCCCAGAGGGCTTTTAAGCTCCGTCGGTTCTTACCTCGGACATTGTGTCGGCAGTAAATGGTTTCGAAATCCGGCTCATGAAAACCGGACCGAACGTTGGCTCCGACACCAAGACAGGTCTCGAGGTCGTGCGGTTTCAAACCGATGGCTTGCTCGAGAGTCAGATTCGCCTGTTTTATGCGATCGAGGTAACGTTGTACGGTGGATTTGGAGATTCCGAGTTCTCTGGCTATGACTTGCCTCGAGGCACCGCTTAGCGTCCGGCGCAGAATCTCTTGCACGTCGAATATATGCATAAGAGTCTTACTCCTATTGGGTTGATGGGAAAAATCCCCTCTGCAAACAAAGGGTTAATTCATCCTATCAGCTAAGACTCGTTGCATATCTTCTCAGCGTATATACGCTACAAGACGTCCACTCCGAAGGCGACTGCCGTTCGCTGTGGCTTCGACTCGCGTTCGATCCGAGGCGCCGCAAGCCAACGTTCCAAATTTGGCGACCGGCGACAATCGTTCGACTTGAAATCGCCGAGCGTTCGATTGAAAGCGAGTAGTGGCCTGTCAAGGGAGATGACCGTTCGATTGAGGGCGTAGGGTGTTCTATCAGTGGAGCCGAACGTTCCGTCTGAGTCGACATGCGTTTATTCAGCAGAGATTAGCGTTCTCTGCATGGCGACACGCATTCGATGTTCGACGACTGCCGTTCGATTGAAATCGCCACGGTATTTAAGGGCGGAAAAAGGATGAGAAATGTTGGGGAACGGTTCATTCTTGTCGACTGCCGTTCGATCTGAAGTCGCCTGTCGTTCGGCTGGAATCGACTGGCGCCGCGGATTTGATCCAATTGATCGTTCCATCTCTGTCGACTCCCGTACCATTTTCAGTTCCCTAATTCATGGAGCTCCCTCAAGCGTGAAACACTCATCGGTCGCAAACGCTTCGACAGCTATGAGCAGGCTGTTGTTACGGTTACTCGTTGGATAGAAACCTACAATACGATTCGTCCTCATTCGACCATCGGTATGCTGGCGCCTGTCAACTATGAAAAGCAGTTACTCGGGGTTTCCTGAGGGACTGCCTATAATGCTTGAACCTTCAGGTCCAAATTTCGCGCCCCACCCCACACGAGATCTTTGTTCCTCCACCGCTTCGGGGTACATTTGCGAATCTGCGCCCTGTGCAGATCGATCAAAAAGAGCCGCGGATTTAAAGAGTCGCAGGTCGTGAGGTCAACAAGAAAGTGAACCAGGTAGCAGTCTCGGTGATTGACGCCACCTGAGTGCATTCTTCGCAGCATGTCAGCAATCGTTGCAATGATCGCCCGCTTGTGTTCGAAGGAAGGCGGTTGGTGTCGCCAGTTTAGACAATAGGCACGCAGATCCATTGTCGGACTCAGTTCTTTCGTGATGATGAAAGACTCTCGCTTGAAAGGACTGTAGCCTCGCTCTCCAAAGGCAACAACGTCCATTGTGTTCACATTGAGTTCATGGAGCTTCAAGATCGCGCGGTACTCATTGCCAGCCCCAAGCACAGGCAGCTTGAGGCACACTAGATTCTTCAGGATCTCCCTTAGCGAACTGCCAGTGTGCACCTTGATGTAGTAGGCCTGTCCACAAAATTCAAACCGCGTCGTTGATCGGTTAAGAACGCGCCTATAAACCACCCCTTCAATTTTCTTGATTTCTTCAAACGGATCTTTTCCAGCCCACGCTTCGCTGAAGGGAGATGAAAGAAAAATCATTTACGACCTGTCCCCGAGAATTAGTTTTAACGCTGAATTTGCTGCAACCGTTTGAATTCAGCGTAGACCCCGCCCTTAGCCATGAGTTCTGAAGGAGTTCCTTGCTCAACAATGAGGCCGTTTTGCAGAGCCACAATCCGATCCACGTTGTCCACCACTGAAAAACGATGAGTGATGATCAAGCAGGTGCGGTCTTTCATCAAATGCTCAAGAGCCAGCTCAATTTTGATGCTCGGAGTCGCTGTCAAGAGCGCTTGTGGCTTCGTCAAGAATGACAATGGGGGCATTTTTCAGGAAAGCCCTTGCAATGGAGATGCGTTGCCGCTGTCCCCCAGACAAAAGCCTCCCCCCTTCTCCCACTGCGGTATCAAGTCCGTGCGGCAGTCCGCTAAGCACATCAGCAAGCGCGGCAGCTTTGGCAGCTGCATCAATGTCGTCAGGCATCGCATCCGGATGCCCATATGCAATGTTCTCCCGAACAGTGGCATCAAAGAGAAAACCTTCCTGCGAAACAACGGCTATCTGATTTCTCAGGCTTTCCAGCGTGCAGTCTCTGAGATCAATTCCATCTATCCTCACACAGCCCTTGGATACTTCCACAAAACGAGGGAGCAGATTCACAGTGGTGGTTTTACCTGAGCCGGAGTGTCCGATAAGAGCGACGTGCTCACCGGCTCGAATATGAAGGTCAATGCCCTTAAGCGCCTCAAGATCGTTGCCGGGGTATCGGACATGCACGTTTTCAAAATCAATCTCGCCTTTTACCTTGTCAAGCATCTTCTTGCCGCAATCCTGCTGCACCGGAGCGTCCATAATGGCAAAAAAGCTTCTGGCAGCAACGCCGATGGCTGTAAAAGTTGAATTTAAACCTGCCAGGTTCTGCAATGGTTGCATCAAAAAGATGCATGGCCAAAAGAAAGTGTTCCAGACAAATATAAATCGTCCACCTTCGGGTGCTATCGGACGGTCTCTGAGATATCCTTTCTGTTGATTGACATCACGTGAAGCTTTTTTCTCCGATCTCATTGTTTTCTAAGCAAAACGACAGCAAGTTCATATCATCAATTAATAAAATTAATCCTAAATTGATAATTTAGTTTGTTAGGAACAGAAAGGTGAGAAAGTCGACGAGCGTTAGTACCACAATTGTACTTGCATCAGCACCTAGGAGACAACAAGTGGCTTATTTTCAATAAATTTGAAAAATACTGCTTATAAATAATCATTCAATTTACCATTGCGTGGAATTGATATCCCCATAGCTGTTGGATATGGATTGGAGGGAGCAAAGTCGTTTATGAGAAATCGCGGTGCATGATTTAAACCCATCAATATTGCGAAAGGCCTCAATCCAACTTTGTCAAGTAATTTCTCTATAACTCGTCTATATTCTTCAGGTCGAGAGGTTGTAATGATAATTTGAGCCCCTTCGAGTTGCCTTTCACGTAAAATAGCACAATTTGATTCAATCATTTCAAAATTATTATTCCAATTTATTCTTCCAAATCTGCCAGAATTTTTTATGAGGACACCATCAAAATCGACAAAATACGTAGCACATTTGTTCTGAGTAACTTTCCATTCTTCTAAGGTACCCCAATCCTCATAATGAGTACACTCTTTAAAGAAAAAAGGCTCCCTCCCCTCTTTCAAGATATATGATAAAACATGTGATATATATATCTCACCTCTGACATTTTTCTTTAATAATTTTTGATATGCCGTTGTAAATATATTTACATCCTTAAAACCATAAACCCCCAAACAAACTATATCTGAAACAATTTTCTTCTCAATAATATCAAGCAAAAGATGATCAGAGTTTATCCTTATAAAGCTTTTAGCTGGAATATTGCTCATTTTATCGTTTAACGATAAACGTTTACCAACAACAAAATTATCTCTATCCCCCATTCCCGGGTATTCAACTTTATTATCTGAGTCTTTTATGGTAATGCTACCTGTAATATTCAACTTATTAATGGTTTGATAAATTGTTTCAGCCGCACAACTTGTAAAGTCATCTAATATACAAATTCTTATTTTTCTACTTCCTGCAAATGCTTGATTCAAAATAAGGTCTGCCTCATAAATTTCACAATGGAACTTTACAATAACAATGACGACCTGATCAAACATTTCAAAATCCATAGCCTCGATAGCTTTCTGAACCATAAGTTTGCCATCTGGATGGGTGAGTAAATATTTGGGTCGCATATTAGGAAATCTAGAAGACCGACCTGCACATGGGATAATTAACGTATTCATATGCCTAACCTATAAATAACGATTTAAATAGTTGAGAATTATCTCTTTTGATGCTTGATCATCACAATATGGCAGAATTCTTAATGCGTGTATTTTAGAGAATTCAACACTTACATCTTGAATGTATTTTGATTCTTTAGCGATAAAATCTTTCAAAATTTCTAAAGAAATCAAATTGCGAAGTTTATTATTCAAATTTAATTTCCTTGTTCGATTGCTCCACCCAGAAGAAACATCAAACAGTAATTTTGAATAATCCATTACCCAATGGTCAAAGAAAGAATCCAAAAGATCAATGAAAACCAACTTTCCTGTATTCGTAACTAAAATATTTTCAAGAGAAAGATCACCAAAGCAAGCACAAGGAGTTAATTTACTGAAATCCTTTGATATTATATCATTAATTAGCGGTATGTAAATAGGATCAATGTGATCAATTAAGTTATTCAATTTGCACTTGAATACCTCATTAATATCAACATTTTTAGGACAAGAAATCAGTTCATCCCCAGTAGAAGATATAAGCTTAATTGCTCTAAATATTATACTATATTTCTTTACCAAATCCTGAATTTCGGCATTAAGAATATACGCGCCAAATGTTTCACCTACAATGAACTCCATATCAAAGTAAAACCTTCCATCTAAAACACCGCAATTCAAGACAGGAGGAATATAAATGACATTATCATATTCTGTTTCTTTTAAATTGTCTTTAAAGAAAAGAGAATATTTGCTTTGCTTAATTGCTTGTTGTTCCAATCTGTAGTTGTAACTGCTGTCTCCACAGATTTTTCTTACAAATAAGCTTTTACCAGTATCAGCGCCACACAACCAAATAGTACAGCCACTATGTCCTGAAAGCTTTGAAATATACCTCATACATTCTCCACTACTACTTCTTCTTTAATGGGAGATGCTGTAATAAACTGCTCCATAGAATAATTGTGGAATAAATGTTTTACAACTATTCCATTTGGTTTTTCTGGATAAAAAATTGTTATGGGTGTTCCAGTTGTTGATAAATATTCGCAAAGACCAGAACGTAAAAGATAGATATGTTTTGCTATGTAGCCCAATTGTAGCAATTCATCAAGAGTTATATCGAAATATATAACGTCATTTGAAAAAAATTTTTTTCTGGTTTGTGAAATAAAAACATCAAAACCACTTCTCTTTAATTTTTTTATTAATCGAAGCCAAAAAATATCTGGTAGACATTCAATTGAATTAGCCTCTGGTGATATAATAACCAAATTATCATAATTACCTCCATGTAATTGAATTTTCTTTTTTAGAAGATTAATCTTCTTTGAACAAATATTCTTCATATTTAGTTCGGCCGTTTTGATGCCAAATTTTTCATAAATAGCATTAACAAATAAGTCATGGCTATTCCAAAAATTTCTCCAAAAGCCATCAGGAAAGCAAAACCTTACATCTTTTCCCAGAATAAATGATTGAAATGGGTAGTTTTTTCTTTTCAGTCCAATTTCAGAGGCTGATATTGTTGGATAAACCCCTTTTGTTAGAGTCCGAAATACCTCCTTAGAAGAGTCTCTAAAAAATATAAAAACAGTTCTATCATCAGCTTCCAAAGTCTTATTAATTGATGCTGCTAAAACTGTAGATTCACCAGTTGCAAGTTCTAGAATGACGAATCTATCAAAAGATAGATAATTTCTTTCTATATATTGAACTAATGCATCTTTCTTAGTGAACAATTGAGGTATTATTCCATCCGTTTTTCTCCATTTTGTAATAGGAATTATCCATAGCAACAGTCTATGCTTATCTGGCATAAGATCAATTTTTACTATTTTCGAAAACAAATGGATTAACTCGAGTCTTATTGAGGCTATTGTATATCTAACTATAGATTTAATTGGATGTGTTTTTTTGAACTCTTGTTGTACAACCTCAAATCTTCTAAATTTGTTTTTTTGACGTGCACTCTGGATGGCTTTATTGGAAGACACGTATTCATGATAGGTCCCAGTTTTTGTATATTTAGAATACATATATAGCCATTCTTCAAAACTCAAGCAATAATCGTCACATGTTTTGTACTTTCTATAACGTAATCCGAATTTATCATCAGGGATAACAACAAAATTATTTATTAATGATTTATCGCTTGCTAAGATGTTTCCATTCGAATAATCGAACATATGCTCAAAATTAATTGGAAAATACTTCCGCAAACAATTTGACCAAATATATTGTTCAGCACAATAACGATGCCTAAAGTGCCTAAATTCATGAAATGAGTGTTCTGGAACTAAATCGTGAAAACGAAACCAGTTAGCATATTCATCTGGTTCAAGAGGAATATCAAATAGATTATATAAATCTTCAGCCAAACCAAATAGAGCCCAATCCGATATGTGAAACGGAAAAAAGGCAGAAGGCCTTACATATTTATTGCAAATAACTACTCTTTCCTTGAATACTTTATATTCAGCAAGGCGTTGTTTGAATTTTCCAAAATAGTTCAAAAAGCCTACACCAGTTAGATTGCAATCTGTTCTAATTTTTAAAACTTTTGTATATTCTCTATTCAAAGCCTCTTTTATTCCATTAAGCGTTGATACAATTTGTCGGTTTAGATTATTGTATTGCATATTCACCGGATCTAAAACATTAGCTCCTGGATCTGGATTATTTATTTGAATATCCACGCCATTTATTGGCTCAGTTCCTTGCCAAGTAGATAAGATGATATATGCATTAGGTAAATATTTTTTTATGGACTTTATCACCGCCGGAGTGTGCTCTTTAGAAGTTTTGCCTTGAACCACAACGGCAATTCCACTTGAACTATAAACTTTATCTTTCTTATCTAAATGCCCCAATTTCTTAATTTGATCAAACATCTTATATTTGGTTTTGAACATGAGTAAATTCCTTGTCCTAACACTTATAAATGCCTATGCATATATCTTAACTGTCGATCAATTAAAGACAATTGCCACATCAGGGATGAACGTTAATCTTTCAATTGATCACGATTTATTACTATTATCGATACCCGCATCTGAAGTTTTGCTCAACAACCGACAAATTTCCAAAGCATTTTTTGCTATGTAAAAACATCAGTGAGATATTTAATCTTAAATAACTCGTCAAATTTAAATTTTAATCTAACAATTTATTATTCATTTAATATGGAAACCTATAAACAATAATATTTTCTCAAGCCACCCTAATCATGTTCACCCCGAACCATTTGCAAACGTCTGAATTCGCTGTAAATCCCTTTTTTTTGTATAAGCACATCGAGAGCTCCTTCCTCAACAATGACGCCGTTTTGCAGAGCCACGATACGATCCACGTTGTCCACCATTGAAATTATCTATTCTTAATATACCATTTAGACTAAATTCAAACCATTGTTTATGGATGCATCTGATACACAAAATCATGTATGATACAAATATGATTTCATCAACCTCTATAGGTAGAAATCTCGCAACTCATGAAAATATCGGTTGATTTTGAGAAATTAACACTTCTAGGATTCTCAATGATATATTCTGCAATGATGTTTTCGCAGTATTTTTAATCATAAAATCCTTTTAAGAAAGCTTACATTCCCAGAGTCTAAATGATGTGTACAAAATACTCATCTGTTTTGCAACAGGCAACGCAAACGCGTTCCATTTTAAATATAGTATGAAAATACAACTATTAGAAGACAGCATAGTCTCACTGAATCTTTATGATAAGTTGCATTTTAGTTTATTTATAGCTACATATTAGTACAGACTAGGTTACAACAAGAAGAAATTTCTCGAGCATGTTTAAATAAAATTATTACCTTCTTAAGCAAGCTAATTTATTTCTGATAATTTTTATTTGTAATTTCATATGTTTAAATGGATAAGCGTTTATATGCAGCCCTCTAAAAATTCTTACATGAACTTTTAATCAAATCATTTTTTACAAAAAAATATCCACCACAAACCAATCAAAAGCCTCTTTATCTTCAGCTTTCCATATTTTTGACAATAATTTCTTCAGATGTTTTCGCATTCAGCAAAGGAATCGACTTAATAGAAAACAGTGACATCACATTTTTTGCCGATTTAGGCGGGGTGTTGAATCCTCTATCCGGAAAATCCGTATAAAACAAATGGATTTTTATCCCTGAATTAGATAAAAAATCGACAATTCCACTTCTCAATGCAATTAACTCTTTCGCTCTTGTCGCTATCGCAAATATTTCTGGATATGTAAATTCAGGTGAGTTTTCAAGTATCACATATTTGGCCGCAGCATCAGAACATACCTCCTGCTTAAATTTATCGCTAAGACTAATACTTGAGAACGAATCCAAAGCAAGTATAGCTAAGCCTTTTTCTTGTTTCGCATTTAAAGCATTTTTTTGTTCAAACGTCAGTTTATTTAACGCCGAATGCAATGATTTTTTAAGCTCATTCTCATTTGGTTTCGCCGGCAATCCAACTTCCATATTAAACCATCTTTTCATCCACTCTAAATAATTCACAGGGGCACTGTTAACATTTGCTTCGAATTGGGCGAAATACTTCCCAGGAAAACACATGTGAACATTCCATTCACCTGCTTCCAGATCATCCAACACATACCTCAATATCTTTGGTTTCGCTACAACTGAACGAATTTTGGGAAAATACAACTCAAGCATATCCTGGTGGTATTGCTTCGTGCACAAAACCACAACTTCTTCAGGATCATGTATGTCATATCGTTCCAAAAGCTGTTTCCAGAAAAACATCAGCAGCAATGCGATTTCCCCGGAATTTGCCCAGAACACAAAGATCTGTTTTTTCCCGTTTATTGGGCGAACCGACATCCCTGTAAAAATCGAATTCAGTTGCAAAGAAAGCTCATTTGCAATTGATATTTGCTTGACGACCAAGGATGAGCCGATGTGCCACGAGATGGCTTGTTGATCCAACTTTCGTCCCCAAATGGGAATTCCCAATAAACTGGACTGCCGCGAAGCCTCCCCGTAATCCTCAAAAGTAACGATTTCTCGGTAAAGTCCTCCCAGAAAGTCTCGTTTCAACGCTTTTTCAGCTCGATACTTTCGGTAGAGAGGAACCCCGCAAATGGTCTTCGTTTTGGAAAGAACAAAATTCATAGGGAGTCGTTGATCTCAAAGGACAGATCCAAGGCTTGGTCTCTATCTTTGTTGACGGCGTAAGCAGTCTGCAATCCGGAGGGCTTACGATCATTGATCAGGATTCTTTCACCCTGAGGCATATTCGGAAGCAGATAATCAAAGCGAATATCGTTTCTAGTCAGAAAATCCTTGAGGGAGTTCTGATGTTCCGCCTTTCTTGCGGTCAGCAACACTATGACATCCGTAGCCGGAATACTCTCAAAGAGTTCTTTGACTCCGGGAAGAAGCTGATCTCCCTCCTGCGTCAGGTGCCCATTGTGTTTGACAATCGTTCCATCGACATCGAACACCCAAGTCTTTGGCAACGGCGACAAGGTAAGTTTCATAGTTCTGCCTGTCCTCAAAGAAAATCTGCAGACTTCAGAATGCCGTTGTAGAAAGCGCCGCAAATGCTGTCATAGTCCTCCCATGCGTACGTGGTCAGGGATAGCCAGATAACGGCATGGAGTGCGCGAATTTTGGTCTTGGATACAGACTCGAGCCGCTCAAAGAAGTAGTCCTCCATATCAGACCAATTGTTCGGTTTGACAGCCAGTTCCACGCCTTTTTTGTTAATTTCCAAGGCAAACTTCTTGCGATTGAATTGGTCATAATTCCCGACTAGAGAGTAATAGACCTTAGCCCAGTCGTAATCAACGTCCCCGTACAGCTTCGTTTTGCCGAAATACCCACGAGGATCAATGAAATAAACTTTCCCATGAATACGGTCATAGAGCATGTTGGAGAACGTCGGATCCCCGTGAATCAGGCGAAATTCCTTGGGGTATCTTGCCCTCAGAATGTTTGCCAATGACTCACGATCATAGAAGATGTTTTTGTAATACCGACCATTGATGCGGATGTATTCGTCACGTGCAAATGGCACCAAATCCTCAACTTTTAAAAGACGATTGAATGTCTTTGTGACATAGTTCACCTCAAGATCAGCATCAATAGCCGGACGGGGCGCTTCCAACTGGTGAAGTTCTCGCAATCCGTTGATGATGGAATCGACCACTCGCTTTTTTTCTGACACCGTCAAGCAGTCGTATTCCCAAATATTGCGCCCCTTGATGCGCTCCATGATAAGCGGCTCAAAGGAGTGGATTTTCGGGATTGCATTAAATCCCAGAGCCTGAACATGCTTGTACCAGGCAATTTCATCTACGGCGATCTTCTGCCCTTGTTCATCGATGCCGCGCTTGGTAACGGTCTCGTCATTGAAAAGCACTTCGTTAAACGGCCGGCACACCGAGGGTTTATTCAGTGCCTCAAATGCCTTCACAGTTCCTACCTCGGTAATGTTTTCAAGGTAGAAAGGTTGAAATTCTTTCTTTGATTTTTCCAACCATGGAACCAGAGCACCATCGGCGGGAACTCCTTCCAGCTCATTTTTGTTCTTGAACACAAAAAAGCCGGCAACACCTGACGACGCCGAGGCCTCATGCTTGAACTGGCCATTATCAAAGGACCATCTGCAAGGAAATGTGCCAGACAAACCCACCAGGTTGCTTTTCAAAAGAGTGCTTGACATGACTGCGGGCATGTTCCAAGCGCGATCAAACAGCAAATCACACCACAAAACCACTACAGGCTCTTCGTCATCAATCAATGCACAAGCTTTGCCTATGCCCGATGCCGTCCCCTTGCCATCGGCAGTGGTAACCTGAACGCGATATTGGGTTCCGAACGCGGCAAGATACCGCTTCAGAGCATCCTCCTTGTAGTCGCAAATGACGATGATGTCATGATCCTTGAAGGCTTCAAACGTCCAGAAGATCATGGGGCGATTGTTAACGGGAACCAGGCATTTGGGACGGTTTCTAGTCAATCCTTCCAAACGGGTGCCTTTTCCTCCGGCTTGAACAATGACATGCATGGCTGCTATCCCCTTTAATAGATTTTTCTTGCAATGAGATCTTGTATGTGAACAATTCCGCACAACTGCTGTGTTTCGTCATCCACAACGGCCAGCTGATTGATTTGGTTGTCCTGGATAAGATGCAAAGCCGCGTGCGCCGGCGCCTTGAGCGAGACCGACTTTGGATTTGCCTTCATGACATCAAAAAGACTCAGGTTTGTAAGGTCCACAGACCTTCTCAGCAGTCGACACAAATCGCCTTCTGTGAAGACGCCTTCAGGCTTTTGGTCAGCATCAACGGCAAATACGACTCCAAGCCTGCCCTTTGACAAAACTTCAATGGCGTCAAGCAGCGGCGTCTGCGGCTGCACCACTGGCAGTGACTTATTGCGCATGACATCCTGCACCTTGAGCAATAGACGACGACCGAGGGCTCCTGCCGGGTGCGAACGTGCAAAATCCTCCCGGCTGAAATTCTTGGCGACCATGCAGGCTCCTGCGATAGCGTCACCCAACGCCATGGTGACGGTTGTCGAAGACGTAGGAGCCAGATTCAGTGGACAAGCTTCGCGCGTGATAGGTGTAACAAGACTGACGTCGGAGACCTTGGCAAGAGAGCTGTCAGCTCTTCCAGTCATGCAAATGATCTTGACACCCATTGCTTTCAGAGCAGGAAGAATAGTCAGTAGTTCATCGGACTCACCGGAAAAGGAAATGGCTACGAATACATCTTCCTTTTTGACCATTCCCAAGTCGCCATGAGCCGCCTCATCAGAATGAACAAAAAAGGCCGTGGTACCAGTTGAAGAGAAAGTGGCCGCCAATTTGCGACCGATGTGCCCTGATTTCCCTACCCCCGAAAAGATAACGTTTCCTTTCGTATTGAGGATCAGCCGCACAGCGTCAATAAAAGGCTGACCAAGTGTCTGATCAATGACGTCTATGGCGTCACGCTCAATGCTTAATACATTACGCCCTTCCTGCAAAATGCTTAGATCCGAAATGGACTGGCAAGTTACTGTCAAGCTATCTGAACAAACGTTCACAAAACACCTCTGGGGATCGAATCAGGCTGAAAAATAAGACGCTTCCTCAGCACGAAGCCTTGGAGACATAAAATCACAAATGTGGCCCCGTTCGGTTTCTACCCTAAGGAACCATCTAGGCAATACCGGAGGAGCGGTTTGGAGAAGTTCTGCTAGCTGGACAGGAACCCGTTTGCTGCAGATCTCAGTCTTGAGAAAGAGCCAAGGCGCTTCGTGCAGAAGCCAAGACTCATCCGTGCGTTGAAGACGAATAGCCGGCCCAGGATGCCAGCTTGAATGGAGAAAAAATTGGGCTGGCCGATATGGATCAATCCAACGCCAACATGCGAGCCCCCCCCCCATCGAGAATCACAGACTCCGAGACACACACGGACCCCCCCGCAGACTGGCTAGCCTTGCCAGCTGCCACAATAAGTCTCTGCACTCCTTCAGCCCCGTTCACGCGAAGAGTGTAGGCAAACCAGCTTTCTGCCATATCAGGGAGGGGATTGAAATGATCTCTAAAAAGTTGTTGGTGGAATTGTACACAAACGCCAAATGGGATGAGGGTAAACAAAGCAAGCTTAGTTAACTTTACGTTGTTATCCCTGTGTTTTCATGAGATAACACTCTTCTGAGCGTGATCCCTGGTAACCTGTTGGGCGAAGAGGAGACGCTCAACACAATGACGTGCCGAAATATCTGCCAATACCAATTATGATCACCCAGATAGCAAAGCTTTGGAATGAACCTAATGAAAACCCCGCTGATGCATCAATCACCAACGGGGTTCCTTTTTGCTACTCAGGACTAAATACCTTTTACGGCACCATCTCCTGCACCTCATCCTTCTTGATGGGCTTCACAAGGTCTTCTCTCTTCACGCCGAGGTACATGGCAATCGCAGCTGCCACGAACACCGACGAGTAGACGCCCAGAAGAATACCGATCGTCAGCGCGAGCGCAAAGTAATGCAGCGCGGGACCACCGAAGAAGAACATCGCAAGCGTCATCGCCAAGGTAGAGCCATGAGTAATCACCGTACGCGAGATCGTGGCAGTAATGGCCGAGTTGATCACCTCAACCGTTTCCGTACGACGCATCTTGCGGAAGTGCTCGCGCACACGGTCGAAAATAATCACCGATTCGTTCACGGAATAACCAAGCACGGCGAGCACAGCCGCCAGAACAGGCAGCGAGAACTCCCAATTCATCACAGCAAAGATGCCCACCACAATCACGATATCGTGGAGGTTGGCGATGATGGCGGCAATAGCAAACTTCCACTCGAATCTCATCGAGAGATAGATGATGATGCCGGCCACAACGAGCAACAGAGCGGTCAGACCGTCGGTCGCCAATTCTTCACCCACCTGTGGTCCCACGAACTCGTTGTTGAGCATCTTGACACCGGGAGCGGTTTCCTGAAGCGCCTTCAGCAGTTCCCCTGCCATCTGACCGGATGTTTCGCCTTCCTTCATTGGAAGACGAATCATAATGTCGCGTGCCGTACCGTAATTCTGGACAGCCGCTTCAACACCGAGCTTGCTTTGGATCTGCTCGCGGATCTGTTCCGTCTGAACAGCCTCCGGATACTGCACCACAACCTGCGTGCCGCCCGTAAATTCAATGGACAGTGCCAAGCCGTGATAGAAGATCCAGAACACGGCAATGATGAATGAAACCAAAGAGATCGCGTTCAGAATGTGCGAGTAGTGCATGAACGGGATCGTCTTGTGAATTCGGAAAAACTCCATGATTTTCCCCTCTTAATTCTTTACTTCGACTGCGTCTGCGCCGTATCCGGGCGCCAGACCTGACCGATATGCACGCGCGTCAACTTCTTCTGACGACCGTAGATGAAGTTCACCATACTGCGCGAAACAATCACGGAGGTAAAGAGCGACGTCATGATGCCCAAGCAGTGCACCACGGCAAAGCCTCGCACCGGGCCGGAACCGAAAATCAGCAAGGCAATACCGGCGATCAAACTGGTGACGTTGGA
>ENA-OURQ01001541-OURQ01001541.1-human-gut-metagenome-genome-assembly--contig:-NODE-1541-length-19336-cov-9.641357_pt1 | contig 19336 bp, 24 predicted proteins | sample MGYA00242105_ERZ508999 | MGnify/ENA primary metagenome ERZ508999 (study PRJEB26280, sample SAMEA2338771) | human gut metagenome | biome: human gut; feature: human-associated habitat; material: faeces...
CGGCATCCACCCGGTCGCCCCGGCGCAGTAGGACTTCGCGGGCAAGACACAAACCGTCGATTTCTGACACGATGCGTTTGCAGAGTGTCTTGTCGAACGTCTCCACCGAGGAGACGAAACCCGATGTGGAGTACGGAATACCCATCATCTCCAGATATCCCTGCAACTTGCCGTCTTCGCCGGGCGTACCGTGTATCATGATGAAAGCATAGTCGAACCGTATCTTGCCGTCGCCGACCGGAACGGAGAAGTCCGTCTTGTCCACTTCGACCTTCCGGTCCCCGGCCCCCTTACAGGTCCAGTGTAAACCGTGGACATCGACTGGAATGACATTATATCGACTGCGGTCGAAAGCATCGAGTATCATTGCGGCGCTTGCCAGCGCTACCTCCCTTTCGGAGGAGTTCCCACCCGCAAGCAGGGCTATATTTAATTTTTTCATCGGAAGAGTCTCTGAAACGACGGTCTGTCGCTGTCTTTCCCTGCTGAATCAGGGGTTGTAAATATCATTGTAACGAAACTCCAGTATCTCGTTTATCATTTTGACATACTGTCTTATCTCTTCGTTGTGCTCTTCGGCGAGCAGTACCCGGTTGAAATCGTTCAGTGCGCTTCCGAAATCGTGGGCACGGAAGTGTATCTTGCCACGTTCGGCATACAGCGTCATATCCTCGGGCGAAGCCTCTATTGCAGCCGTCAGCCGCTCTATCTCTTGCCTGTGTTCCATAATCCCTGTGTTTTGATATACTCTTTGACAACATCCGGAACCATATCGTCTCCGCCGCCCTCCGTCAGCGCAGTCCTTACCTCTGTCGAGGAGTAATCTTCGAAAGGGGCGCCTTCGAGTACGGTGAATCCGCAATCCGCCGCAGGAGCCGGATATCCCCTCCGCGGATATACATATATTTTATAATTGTCCAGCAGTTTCCTCCACTCCTTCCATTGCGTTATCTGGCCGGGAATGTCGCTTCCCACCAGCAGGGAGAATGTCGTGTCCGGATAACGTTCGGTCAGTACCGACAGCGTATCGACGGTATAAGAGGGACGCGGGAGCGAGAACTCCACGTCGCACGCCCTCATTCTCCGCGAATAACGCGATGCTGCCGCCGCAAGCCGTACCATGGCCAGCCGCTCCTCTTCGCCGATAAGCGAACCGTCTCGTTTCAGCGGATTCTGCGGCGAAACGACAAACCACACTTCATTGCACAGCCCCTGTTCCAGTATCCATTCCGCAACGGCCATGTGTCCCTTGTGAACGGGATTGAACGAACCGAAATAGAGAATGACGGAATGCATGCGGCTACTCCTTTATGAACTTCGCGACGAGGGTTTCCACCTCTGCTATCGCCTGTTGCAGGTCGTCGTTGATGACGACGTAATCGAAACGGTCGGCATATGAAATTTCCTGTTCAGCTTTGGCTATCCGTTTCTCGATGGTTTCCGGTGAATCGGTACCCCGTCCCGTCAGCCGTTCGCGCAGTGCGGCGACAGAGGGCGGCATGACGAAGATGGAGAGGGCGTTCGCGCCGAAAATCGACTTGAGCCTTATCCCGCCCATGACATCCACGTCGAACAGAATGATATTGCCTTTCCGCCAGATGCGTTCCATCTCGGACTTGAGCGTTCCGTACCGTGTCCCGGCATAGACCTCCTCCCACTCTACGAACCGTTCCTCTTCACAGGCCTTCCGAAATTCCTCGGCCGAGAGGAAATAGTAGTCGCGGCCGTGCTGCTCGTTGTGCCGAGGTTGCCGCGAAGTAGCTGAAATAGAGAACTCCAGGCGGGGAAAACGTTCCGTCAGCGCATGGACTATCGTTGTCTTGCCGGCCCCGGACGGGGCTGAGAATATGATGAGCTTGCCGCTCTTTCCGTCAGCCATATTATCTTGTCGAATCGTTCGTTCCCCTGATGCCGTATTTCCCGACGGACGTCAGAGGATATTCAATACCTGTTCCTTTATCTTTTCCAGCTCGTCTTTCATCATGACGACCGTTTTCTGCATGTCGCTGTCGTTTGCTTTCGAGCCGAGCGTGTTTATCTCCCGTCCCATCTCCTGGGCGATGAATCCGAGTTTGCGGCCCACGTTCTCCTCCTCCGAGGCAACTTCGCGGAAATAACGGCAGTGGTTGTCCAGGCGTACCTTCTCCTCGGTGATGTCCAGTTTCTCGACATAGAATATCATCTCCTGTTCAAGCCGGTTCGCATCGACAGGAACGCCCAGGGAGGCGATGTTTTCGCGTATCCGTTCCTTGATGACACCGATGCGGCGGGCTTCGAAAGGTTCGATGCTCTTCCTGTACGCCTCTATTTTGCCGATACGGGCCAGCAGGTCGGCAATGAGCGTCTGCCCCTCCTGCGTGCGGAACGCATCGAAAGCCGCCAACGCTTCGTCCACGGCATCGAACAATGCGGTACGCTCCCCGTCGGATATTTCTTCCGTTTCGCTGGTTACGACCTCCGGCATCTTCAGGATGGCGGTCATCAGGACAGGGTCCATTCCCCTGCCCTTCTCCTCCATTCCGGAACCGAGCTCTTTCAGTACGGAATAATAGGCCATGAACAGTTCCCTGTTCACGTTGACGGGAATGGCTGCGGTATCGGTTTCTACATTGATATATACATCGACCTTGCCGCGCTGCACGGCTTTCCCGATGCGGTTCCTCACCTCATACTCCAGCGGTCTGTAAGCCTGCGGTATCCTGACGGACATATCGAGCTGCTTGCTGTTGAGCGAGCGTATCTCCACCGTGATTTTCCTCTTTCCTTCCACGGCTTCCGCCTTGCCGTAGCCGGTCATCGATTTTATCATAGAAAAGCGTTTTGAGATACAAAGATAAGGTAAAATGGAGAGATTGTACAACACTTCCGCCCGTCGGTAAATTATTGCCGGGAATCGGTTGCGGAATCAGAAACTATTCATATCTTTGCAAAACAAAGCGATAATTCGGAATCAAAATCCTCAATACAACTAACAAATTAAAAGATTTAGCATCATGAAGAAGCACAATTTTAACGCGGGACCTTGCGTATTGCCGAAACAGGCGATAGAATCCGCAATCGAGGCTATCCGTGATTTCGACAACACGGGCATCGGTATTCTGGAAATCTCGCACCGTACCCCGGGTTGGGAACGTGTAATGGCTGAGACCGAACAGCTTTGGAGGGACCTCCTCAATATTCCGGACGACTATGCAGTCCTCTTCCTCGGCGGCGGTGCATCCACCCAGTTCTTCGAAGTGCCGGCCAACCTCATGAAGAAGAAAGCCGCTTACCTCCAGACCGGTGTATGGGCTAAGAAAGCGGCCAAAGAGGCGAAGTTCTACGGCGAAGTGGAGATAGTGGCCTCTTCCGAGGACAAGAACTATACCTACATTCCGAAGGGATACAAGATACCGACGGATGCGGATTATTTCCACATCACCACCAACAACACGATTTACGGTACCGAGATACACGAGGATATCGACTCGCCCGTAACGCTCGTTGCAGACATGTCGTCGGATATCATGAGCCGTCCGGTAGATGTTAAGAAATACGGCCTCATCTACGGCGGTGCGCAAAAGAATGTGGGCCCTGCCGGCGTGACTTTCGTTATCGTCCGCAAGGACCTGCTCGGTCAGACCGGCCGCAACCTCCAGACGATGGTCGATTACCGCACCCATATAGGCGACGAACCGAGGAACAACTCGATGTTCAACACCCCGCCCGTATTCCCGATTTTCGTAATGCACGAGACCCTCAAGTGGGTGAAGGAACTCGGTGGCGTAGAGGAGATGTACAAGCGCAACAAGAAAAAAGCAGAGCTTCTTTACAACGAAATCGACCGCAACTCCCTCTTCGTAGGTACCGCCGTGAAGGAAGACCGTTCGCTCATGAACGTATGCTTCGTAATGGCTCCGGGCCACGAGGCGCTCGAGGGCGAATTTATGGCGTTTGCCAAGGAGAAGGGCATGGTAGGTATCAAGGGACACCGTTCGGTGGGCGGCTTCAGGGCTTCCATCTACAACGCATGCCCGCTTGAAAGCGTAGAGGCGCTGGTAGCATGCATGCAGGAGTTCGAGAAAATGCACAAGTAGGCCGTGGGCTATTTCGTGACATACAAGCCTAAGAAACAGGAAAACAGTATTGATTTCTATTCGTTAAACGATTTCGAAATGAAAGTATTACTTGCTACCGAGAAGCCGTTCGCCAAAGTTGCGTCGGACGGCATCAGGGAGATAGTGGAAAAAGCCGGTTACGAGCTGGTCGTACTTGAAAAGTATACCGACAAGAGCGAACTCCTCAAGGCGGTTGCTGACGTGGATGCCATCATCATCCGCAGCGACAAGATTACCGCAGAGGTAATCGAAGCAGCCAAGAACCTCAAAATCGTCGTTCGTGCAGGTGCAGGATACGATAACGTGGACCTTGCAGCCGCTACGGCCCGCAAGATTGTCGTAATGAATACGCCCGGGCAGAACTCCAACGCCGTTGCAGAACTCGCCATCGGTCTGATGATATTCATGGCCCGCAACAAGTTCACTCCGGGTACGGGAACCGAAATCCACGGCAAACGCCTCGGTATCCACGCCTACGGCAATGTGGGTAAACTCGTTGCCCGCTACGGCAAGGGCTTCGGTATGGAGGTATATGCCTATGACCCATTCATCACCGACAAGGCAGTGTATGAGAAGGACGGCGTCATTCCGGTAGGTTCCGTAGAGGAGCTCTACTCGAAGTGCGACTATGTTTCGGTACACATTCCCGCTACCGAACAAACAAAGAAGTCCATCAATTACGACCTGCTTAGCAAGATGCCGAAAGGTGCCACGATAGTCAATACCGCCCGCAAGGAGGTTATCGACGAAGAGGGCCTGGCAAAAGTGCTCGCAGAGAGGACCGACCTCAAGTATGTGACCGACATCGCCGCAGACATGCAGGTAGTTCTCAACGAGAAGTTCGGCAACCGCGTATTCGCTACACCGAAGAAGATGGGCGCCGAAACTCAGGAAGCCAATGTCAATGCCGCTCTGGCAGCCGCGAACCAGATTGTCGCTTTCTTCACCAAGGGCGAGAACCGGTTCCAGGTCAACAAGTGGTAAACGATTGAATAAGGGACCGGCATACATTGTGGAAACAGTGGTGCCGGTCTTTACTGTATCCGATACGGAATCATTTAAAATTAGACACAATGGTAAAGATAAAACCTTTTAAAGGCACTCGTCCGCCCAAGCAGTATGCGGCGGAGGTGGCTTCGCGTCCCTACGACGTACTCAACTCGAAAGAGGCCAAGGCAGAAGCGACGGAACGTTCGCTGCTTCACATCATCAAGCCCGAGATAGATTTCGACCCGATTGCCGACGAGCACGACAAGAAGGTGTATGACAAGGCGGTTGAGAACTTCAAACTCTGGAAAGAGAAAGGCTGGCTCGTGAAGGACAACGAGGAGCACTACTACATCTATGCCCAGACGATGAACGGCAAAACGCAGTACGGTCTTGCTGTGGCTTCCAATTTCATGGATTACATCGACGGCAAGATTAAGAAACACGAGCTGACCCGCACGGAGAAGGAGGAAGACCGTATGATACATGTGAACATCCAGAGCGCCAACATGGAGCCGGTGTTCTTCGCCTACCCCGATATCAAGGAGATAGACGACATCGTAGCCGCTACGGTCAAGAATCAGCCTGCCGAATACGACTTTACTTCGGCCGACGACGTGCGTCACCAGATGTGGATAATCAGCGACAAAGCCGTTATCGACCGTATCACCAAGATATTCGAAGGCGTTCCGGCACTTTATGTAGCTGACGGTCATCACCGTACCGCTGCCGCTGCGCGTGTGGGCCAAGAGCGGATGAAAGCCAATCCGCACCATACGGGCGAAGAGGAGTACAACTATTTCCTCGCCGTGCTCTTCCCGGCCAACCAGCTCAACATCATCGATTACAACCGCGTGGTAAAAGACCTGAACGGCCTTACTCCGGCACAGTTCCTCGATGCGCTGAAGAAGGATTTCGACGTGAAGGAGATGGGCAAGGAGATTTACAAGCCCAACAAGCTCCACAATTTCGGCATGTATCTCGACGGCAAATGGTACAGCCTGACGGCCAAGGCGGGAACGTACAACGATGCAGATCCTATCGGCGTACTCGACGTGACGGTACTCTCCAATCTCGTTCTCGATAATATCCTCGGCATTAAGGACCTGCGTACCGACAAGAGGATAGATTTCGTAGGTGGTATCCGCGGGCTCGGCGAGCTCCAGCGTCGTGTGGACAGCGGTGAGATGAAGGTGGCTTTCGCCCTCTACCCCGTTTCCATGCAGCAGCTCATCGACATTGCCGACAGCGGGAACATCATGCCTCCGAAGACGACGTGGTTCGAACCGAAACTCCGTTCCGGCATTGTGATACACGAATTCTAAATGGCGGACGACCAAAAAGCAAGCGGGACCTCTTGTCGGGGCCCCGCTCGTTTTTTAATTCGGAGATGTTACATCGACAGGAATGCGGCCATGCCTATCAGACCCAGAATTATCAGGAGCACGACGAGACCGAGCGCTACGATGGTCAGAATACCGCCGAGTTGGAAATAGTATTTCATGTTCCGGATACCGCTGCCGAACGCCGCTTTGTCCCCGTCGGCAATGGCTCGTTTAATCTTGACCGAGAACATATACATGAAGTAGGAAAGGAAAAAGTAGATGACGGTCACTGCCAGATAGACGCCACCCAAGATACCGCCCGCACCTGGCTCCATGTCGTTGTCGAACCAAGTGCTCGGGTCGACGGCGAAACAAACGATTGACAGAAGGAACATCATGCCTGTTCCGATAAACATCATGATGGAGAGAAATTTCGCCCACGACATCGCTTTTCTCAAATCGATTGCCATGTCACTGTTTACGACCAATTCCTCCCTGTTTTCAAATTTAGGTAGATTTTCTTCCATATACCGAATATGTTTTGAGATTTAACGGGATTAAAAGTAGGTAAAAAGAGAGAAAGAAACAACGATAATAATAAAAATACTGCGGAAGGGACCGGGATATAAGTTTTGGCGACTAAAAAACGTCAGCGATTCGGCGAAAGGCAGGGGAACAAAGAAGTGTGGTATGGCCTGACGTGTCCTGTGCTTCCCACTTGCAATTGTCTGTTTTATACCTGACCTCCGAAATACTGCGTTCCGCACGGGCGGAGCGGTTTCTCTCCCATCCTCGCACGGAACCACAATCGCTGCTGTCGGACGATGCAAATACGGGCATTCCCGACCGTACGAAGAATCCCGTACTCCCCCTAAAACGTATATCCGAAATGAACGGACGGTCCTAAACCGAAAGGAATGCAGCTCGACGAATTCCAAATATCCTGAAGACCGATGCCGAAAGTTATCCGGTCATCGTTCCGCAATCGCCAGCGTACACCGATGATGGTATTTCCCTGGGGTCTGAGAAAATCGTCGTAGTTCTGTGCGGAGAGCCGGACTCCCAGCCCGATGTCGTGAAAAAAAACAGGTGATACCTTCCACTTGGGCACTTCGAACCGCAGCCGCACAAACGCACGCCCGTAGACGAGGGAGACGTCGTTTCCGTACTCCATATCGGAAAGAAGCAGCCCCACACCGGCCCCGATGATAAACCAGTCGGCAACCGCATAATTGTAAATTCCGTCGGCCGAAATAGTTCCCATGAAAAAGAACGGTAACAATTCCTGATTCACTTCCGCACCCCAGCGTCCCCTTGGCGGTTTCTGCCGAACGGGAGTCTGTCCCGTCGCTGCCAGAGCGAGAAGCGTTGCAACGCATAAAAGGAGAAGTTTTCTTTTCATTGGTCAGGTTGGTTAAATGTATAGCCGAAATGCCAGAGAGGCAAAGGAAAAAATTCGTTGGTTACAATAGCGTATCCGGTCGTGTAAGTTCCGCCACCGATATGTTATGGTATCCCCATTACGAAGTTTGAATCGCGCACCCACCTATAAAATCGACGGCCGACGTGCCGCCTGCACCCCCTGCGTCCAAAATAAGAAAAGGCGATACTTTCCATTGCGGCACTTCGGTTTGGATTCTTGCGAACAGTTGGACGGCAATGTCTGTCATCACCACCCGAAGACCTGCGCCTTCGCCCAGAGCGAGCCAGGAAGCAACGCGATAGGTGTATGTGCCGTTCAGGTAGTGTAAGACCAGGACGGTGTTTAACTCGATGTTCCATTCTCCCCTTTTCAACAGTTGGTCGGTGTCGGGAAGAGCTTTGAGTTGCGGCTGGCAGACTTCGGACTGGGCGACCGCGCAAGAGAAGATTCCGGAGAAAAGAAGACCTAAAAGAAGTCGTTTCATAACAGCAGGTTTAGGTCAGTTGAGTTGTACTCACACCAGCAGGTGCGTATCATTGTAGACAAATATAACACTTCCGGCTCGAAGTTACAATGACTATTGACGGCAATGATATGAAAAGCGATTCGGGATTTGTTTCCGAATCGCCTTTTATACTATATGTTGCCAATGGCTTTGTTTGGGGGGGCTTTGTACACCGAGCGGGAGTACGGTGTTCCGAACGTACTGTTACAATACCTCACTTGTGCACCACGGTAGCCGATTTTACCTGTGTTTTCACACGACAAGAGCGAAGGAGGCTATCCTAAAACGTGTATCCCACATGCAGGAGAGGTAATCCCCAAAAGGGATAATTTAGCGCACTGCCAAAAGTAAAGGCATGTTGATTACGGAGCCGGAATCGTAATCCCAATACCAAATTGGCTGTGGGATAGGGGAAAAGACTGCCTATCTCAAACCCGCCTCCGCCGTCCAGTATAAGACAGGGCGATACCGTCCATTGCGGTACTTCGACATAAATTCTTGCAAACACCTGGGCCGACAGGAATATATCCGAAAGATACTGAATACCTGCGCCTCCGCCCAAAGCAAGCCAAGGAGTAACACGATAGGTATATGCGCCGTTCAGATGGGTCAGTCCACTGTATACCGGAATACCGAGGTTGTTGAACTCAACGGTCCATTCTCCCCTCTTCAACAGTTGGTCGGTGTCGGGAAGAGCTTTGAGTTGCGGCTGGCAGACTTCGGACTGGGCGACCGCGCAAGAGAAGATTCCGGAGAAAAGAAGACCTAAAAGAAGTCGTTTCATAACAGCAGGTTTAGGTTAATTAATTGAGCTTTATTCACGCCAGCAGGCGCGTATCATTGTAGACAAATATAACACTTCCGGTCCGGAGTTGCAATAACTATTATTGCGGTGATAATACGAAAAGGCGCTCCGAAAATAAATTCTGGAGCGCCCCCTGCGTCGTGTACGCCATGGCTTTTACCTGACTTCTTTCGCGACTATCCTGTCAATAACCTCGCAAAGGCGGGCGAATACCTCTTCGATAGTGCCGAGCCCGTTGATGGGGATATATTTGCCCTGCCGCGCATAATGGTCGGCGACGACGGCTGTCTGTGCCTTGTAGACGTCTATCCGGTTACGGATGACTCCTTCGTCGGCATCGTCCGCCCTGCCGCTGACCTCCGCCCTCAGGAGAAGCCGGGAAATCAACTCTTCGTCCGGAACGTCGAGCGATATCATCACATCCACTTTGTCGGAACGTTTTTCCATTATTACATCAAACGTTTCCGCCTGATGCGTGGTACGCGGAAAACCATCGAAAATATTGCCCTTGTTGTCGCCGTGCGACGCAAGGTACTCTTCGATAATACCTATCACGAGTTCGTCCGACGCGAGCCTGCCGCTCTCGATGACCTCTTTCACCTGCAGTCCGAGTTCCGTCCCGCGCTGAATTTCGTTTCGGATGACCTCGCCGGTAGAGATGTGGTTAAAGCCGTACTTCTCACTCAGCATCTTCGCCTGGGTTCCCTTCCCTGCTCCGGGAGGGCCGAACAAGACTATGTTTATCATAAGGTTGACTTTTGGTTGTTATCAGATTAACAGCCGACAAAATTAACCAGATTTTCCACCAAACCAAAAATAATGTAACTTTGTGGAAAGCACTGCCGGAAAATAAGTACAAATACCACCCTGCTGCCGCTCCGACAAATTGGTCGGACAGCCGCGGAACAAACGATAAACAAAAAATATGCCTGCGAAAAGAACGGAGATAGCCGAGCTCGGAGAGTTCGGACTGATAGAGCGGCTTACCTGCCAGTTTCCCATACGTAACGCATCCACGGTGCTGGGCGCCGGGGACGATGCCGCTGTAATAGATGCCGGAGAACGTTATCTGTTGCTCTCCTCGGACATGTTGCTGGAGGGCGTCAATTTCGACCTGGTCTATTTCCCTTTGAAACATTTAGGCTATAAGGCAGTCGTCGTGGGAATCAACGACATATACGCCATGAATGGAACGCCTGAACAACTGACTGTCTGCATCGGCGTATCGGCCAAATTTTCGGTAGAGGACCTGGAAGAGCTGTATTCGGGAATACGGAGTGCATGCGAAGACTATCGGATAGACCTCGTGGGAGGCGATACGACGGCGTCCGTGAATGGGTTGGCCATCAGCGTATCGGTGGCAGGGAGTGTGGATAAGGACAAAATAGCGTACCGCAGCGGAGCTCGTGTCAATGACATCGTGTGCATTACGGGCGACTTGGGTGCGGCTTATATGGGACTTCACCTGCTCGAACGGGAGAAGCGTGCCTTTGCGGGCAATGATTCTCCCCAGCCCCAGTTCGAGGGGTATGAATACCTGCTGCGCAGGCAATTGAAACCGACCGCGGCCTCCGATACTGTCGCTTCGCTCCGGTCGGCCGGTATCGTACCCACTTCCATGATAGACCTCTCCGACGGGCTGGCGTCGGACATGCTGCAGATATGCAAAAACTCCGGATGCGGTGTCAGACTCTATCTCGAAAGGATACCGATAGCCCGGGAAACTCATAAGATGGCCGAAGAGCTGCATGCCGATCCGGTAGTGGCTGCCCTCAACGGAGGCGATGACAACGAACTGCTCTTTACCGTTCCCGTGACCCAGCAGGCCAAAATAGCGGGTATAGGAGGTATCGACATCATCGGTCACATCACACCTGCCTCGACCGGTACGAGGCTCATTACCCCCGACGGCAGCGAACTTTCGCTGACCGCGCCGGGATTCAGGGAACAATGATTAGGGGTATCTAGCTGAAGCTCTTCAGAATGCCGTCATAGTAGCCTCGCATATAGGCGACGTGAGGACTTTTATGTCTTTGATTTTGTGCCTGGCTTTCGCTCAAACTACCGACAACTTGAGCAATATCAATAGTCATGATACGGTTGCGGCCATCTTGATAACCTTGTTCATATGCACAGGCAGCGCATTTATGTCGTCCGATACCACCCTGGTCATCAGGAAGTTCCTGCATAATCTTCTGAATGCTAGAATGGTCTTTATTGCATAGCATAAGGTTTGTCGTATTATAAAGTTCCGTTTTTTATCCCGGTAATAAAATCAGTTACCGTTGCTAAATTATAAATTTTTGGAATAACGGCAAAAGCTTCCTCCAATTTATTACGCGCCGATTTCCAACCGATTCCATCCGTTATCCATACGAATTCGTAGTTTGGAAATTGGTTGATTTTCGGAGCGAGTTCGGAATAGGAACGTGCAACCTCATTCAGTTTGGAACCACCCCCACTATAAAAATTAACCTCAATCAAATAAGTTTTGATATGAGAAGAGATGACAAAATCGAATCGTTTTAAATCGCTTCCCAAACATTGCATTTCCGGAAATGCAGACGAATATACCTCTTGTCGGAAAGAAATGTCATACGAACGAAGTAATGTGGCTATCCGCTGTTCCATAATATATCCGCTTCTATTTTTGCGGGCATTGGTATCGAGACCTGTTTCAATGCCAAAGACATAATCCACCAAGTTATGTATTTGTTTATTCTGGAGTATCTTTTTGAGTCCCGTCCCTTCGATGTATTCGATTACGCCTTCCGGAGTTTGGAAAAACTCTTCAATCAAACGGGTCTTTCCGTATTTGTCGATCGTTTTTTTCTTGTCTGTGGCACGTACGGCAATCAGAATATCCAAAGCGCTGAATACTTTAGGATTCTCATTCCAAAGATTGCGTATTGCCCGCTCCATATCCTCCTGACCGACTAAATAGTTCAATTGATTGAGTTTGACGGCTATCGCATCGACATTCGCGGCTATTTTCTTGAAATCGGAGAAAAAACTTAACGGGGCATTGGTCTCTACGAGTTCCGACATGAATTTGTCAAAACGTTCTTTCATAACAATTTGGGAAATAAAAATCAATTCTGATAATTCCTGATAAGTAGTTCCGGTAATTTACCTCGTTTCGCTGCGTTGGCATTAATACAACGAACGGCCTGGATGCGGTTGATGTGGTATTCGCGATACAGTTCATCCAGGAAGTTATCTTCTGGATTCCATTCCCGACAATCGGCATTGCTCAGCATCAGGAAGCAATGTTTCAGAGACAATCTGTCGGCGTATTTTTTCAGACGTATCTGGTCCGCATCGGAAAATGATTGTACAGAATAGGCACTGAAATTGGCCGTAGCTGTCAGGGGCCGGTACGGCGGGTCGCAATATATGAATGTATTATCCGCAATTGCGAATTTTTCAGTCTGTTCAAAATCGCCGTACAGTACCTCTACCTTTTGCAGCAAAAGACTGTCCGCATAAATAGTTCGTTCATCACAAATGGTAGGGTTGGTATACTTGCCGAAAGGAACATTGAACTGACCTTTGGAGTTTACGCGGTACAAACCGTTGAAACAGGTTCTGTTTAAAAAAATAAAATATGCCGTATTATCGATATCGGACAGCCCGCCCTGATTGAATTTTTGGCGTATGTCGAGATAGAACTCTTTCCGTTTATCTGTTTCCGGGATTTTCCAATATGTATCCTGAATTTTCGATAGGATGCCGACAAGACGTTCGGGAGTGTACTTGATTACTTCGTATGCTTTGATTAAATTGGTGTTTACGTCACTGATAACGGCTTTTTTGATATTGTCGAAGTTTTGCAACATAAAGAAGAGCATAGCCCCTCCCCCGACAAAAGGTTCGATATAGACAGCATCTTCTATGTCGCAGAACGTCTCGGGTAATGCCTGGCCCAATGTTGTCAACAGCTGGCCTTTGCCTCCGGCCCATTTTACAAACGGTTTGGCGGGATATTGTTTCATCGTTTTTGCTGTCAAAATTCTAAGTCGGTATCATGGCCGATACAACTTGCTTGGATGAAGTTCATACTCAATATGAAACTCTGCCGGCCGAAGGCCTGAAATTTGCATACAGGTGAACCAATAACAATCCCGACAATGTGTCGAAACATTACTCCTGCCGCAGATACTCTTCCATTTTCGCACGCCACTCCTTTTTCAGCGGAAAGGACTCCTGTCGGAGAAAGTCGTAGCCGACGGCGACCGAACGGCAATCGGCATTGATGCCGCCGTCGGCGCGGTCGATAAGGTGCTGGAAGATGGTCACGCTCGAATTGCCTATCTTCTCCACCCACGTCCGTACGACGAGTTGCGAATGGAGCCTGCTCTGGCGGTGGTAGTTGGTGTGTATAGATACAAGTATCAGGCTCTCCGCGTCGGGGTCGATGGTCTTGCCGAGCACTTTTTCGTAGAATTCCATCTTTCCGACGTCGAAATAGTGCTGCAGATTCACGTTGTTGATATGGCCGAGGCTGTCCGCGTCGGCGAACCGTATCTGTATATCGCTTTCGATGTATTTGCCCATAGGCTTATTCTCTGATGATTTTCACTTCTCCATCCTTTCCGAGCATGATGATGGAGGATGCCTTGCGGGTGGGAGCGCCTTCGCAGCGGATATCGACCGTGTAATCGACACCCGCACGTATCTCTTCGGCAATATCGCCGAACCCTTTCGGGGTAGCCTCGCCGGAGATGTTCGCCGAGGTCGATACCAGCGGCCGGCCGAATCGGTGCAGCAGGTTCCGGCAGAATGCGTGGTTGGGGACGCGGACTGCAAGCGTTCCCTCCTCCGGCACCAGATTTTTCGCCACGCCGCAGGCTCCTGGTAGGATGAGTGTCAGCGGCTTTTTTGCACATTCGAGCAGATCCCAAGCTACGGCCGGGACGTTTCTGAAGTAGCATCCCACGCGGTCGATGCTCTCTGTCAGCACAATCATGCCCTTCTTGTTGCAGGAACGTTTCAGTTGATAGACCCTCTCCACCGCAGTCTCGTCGGTTGCATCGCAGCCTATTCCCCATACCGTATCGGTCGGGTAAAGAATGATGCCTCCCCTGCGCAGCACCTCCACGGCCCTCTCTATTTCCTCCTTCATGCCTTCGGATTTTGCATTTGCAAAAGTAAGCCGTTTTTTTGTCTTTTTATCGAAAAGGTTATACTTTTGTGTTCCTGAAAAAACAACTCAATAACAGACTTGCAATACACATGGGAAGGGCATTCGAATATCGTAAGGCCACGAAGCTGAAACGCTGGGGCCACATGGCGCGGACATTTACCAAGATAGGAAAAGCCATAGAGGTATCGGTACAACAGGCCGGCCCCGACCCCGCGAGCAATACCCGTCTGAGGTTGCTCATCCAGAATGCCAAGGCGGAGAACATGCCGAAAGACAATATCGAGAGGGCCATCAAAAGGGCTATTTCGAAAGATACGTCCGACTACAAGGAGATGGTCTACGAAGGATACGGTCCTCATGGCATCGCCATCCTCGTCGAAACCGCGACCGACAATCCCACCCGGACGGTAGCCAATGTCCGGAGTTATTTCAACAAGATGGGAGGTGCGCTTGGAACGAGCGGAAGCGTAAGTTTCATGTTTGTCCACAAGGCCATCTTCAAGACCCCTTACAAGGAGGATATCGACCTCGACCAGCTTGAACTCGACCTTATCGATTTCGAAGTGGACGAAGTGTTCGTGGACGACGAGAATCAAATCAATATTTACGGCCCGTTCGAATCCTACGGTCAGATACAGGCCTACCTCGAGGGGCACGGCATGGAGATAACGAGCGGCGAATTCATCCGTATTCCGACCGACACCAAGGAACTTCCGGAGGAGCAGCGGCAATCGGTCCACAAACTCATCGAGAAGTTGGAAGAAGACGACGACGTAGTGAATGTCTTCCACAACATGAAAGAGGAAGAGGAGGCCGAATAGGCGTGATACAATCGAAAAAGGGAACGGAAGTCATCGACTTCCGTTCCTTTTTTCCCCTTAGCACGTCGCCCTGTATTCGTTCGGGGTACATCCCACCACGTTTTTGAAAAGCCGGGTGAAATGGGCCGGATATTTGAATCCCAGGTCGTAGGCTATCTCGCTTATCGAAAGTCCCCGGTCAGCTATCCGTTCTTTGGCGGTATCTATCACGTAGAGCTGGATGTGTTCCTGCGCCGTCTTGCCCGTCTCCTTTTTAATCAGGTCGCCAAAATAGTTGGGAGACAGATGCAGTTCTCGGGCGCAGTACTGTACCGTCGGCAGCCCTATGGTCTGTGGCCTGTCCGAACGGAAGTAGCCGTTCAGAATCTCCTCGAAACGCGACAGGATGTCCTTGTTGGCAATTTCGCTGCGCGTGACGAACTGTCGGTCGTAAAAACGGATGCAGTAGTTCAGAAACATTTCGATGTTGTTTATTATCAGCGTGCGGCTGTGCCGGTCTATCGGGTGCTGCAGCTCGGCCCGGATGTTGTGAAGACAGTCGACAATCGTACCGCGCTCCTGTTGAGAAAGATGGAGGGCTTCATTGACAGCGTATGAAAAGAAGGTGTAATTCCGAATGTTGCGGCCGAGCTGCGTTCCCCGGATGAAGTCGGGGTGGAACAGCAGGGCCCATCCCTTGGGCTGAAACATCTCCCCGCGTCGGGTGATGCCGACGCACTGTCCCGGAGCGATGAATACGAGCGTTCCCTCCTGGTAATCGTACCTGCTCCGTCCGTACTGTATGTCGCCGCATTTCACGTCCTTGAGGAATACAGCATAGAAGCCGAGACAAAAACGGATATGCTCTGCCGGGGTGCATGTCGAGAAATCTATGACATTGACGAGCGGATGAAGCGTTTCGCAGTGTAGCAGTTCGTTGTACTGGAAAACGTTGTCGAGTTGCATTATCTCTTCCATAACGGTTTTGTTATTGGTATCGTACCATGCAAAGGTATCCCTTTTCTTCCGTTCGGCAATATGCGGGAATGTATATCCGGAATAGTGGTAATACAATCCGTAATCCATATAATGCCGGGGGAAGTCTGTGCCGGTAATTTTGCACCGTACGGAAAAAGTACCGACTTTTAAACTGCGATATATCATGGAAACAAAGATGGATTTTGGATTTTTCTGTCCTACGCGGATACTCTTCGGGGCAGGTCGGCTGAACGACCTTCACAAACAGGCGTTGCCGGGCAAAAAGGCTTTGGTCGTGATTTCAAACGGACGTTCCACGAAAGCCTCCGGCTACCTGTCGAGAACGGTCAACCAACTGCAGAATGCCGGTGTGGCCACGGTGATTTTCGACCGTATCGAAGCGAATCCGCTGAAATCGACTGTAATGGCCGGCGCGTCGTTCGCCCGGGAAAATGGCTGCGACTTTATCGTGGCGCTCGGCGGCGGCAGTGTTATGGACGCGTCGAAAGCCATATCGTTCATGGCGACGAACGACGGAGACTATTGGGACTATGTTCCGGCCGGCACGGGAAAGGGCTTGCCGTTGAAGCATAAACCGCTTCCTGTCGTCGCCATTACGACTACGGCGGGTACGGGGTCAGAGGCAGACCCCTGGGGAGTCATTACCAACGAGGAGACGCATGAAAAAATCGGGTTCGGAACCGACGACTCGTTTCCCGTTCTGGCCATTGTGGACCCCGAACTGATGGTTACCGTTCCACCCCGGTTCACTGCATACCAGGGGTTCGATGCACTGTTTCACAGTGTGGAGAGCTATCTGTCCGGACAAGCGAACCTCATGTCCGACATGCTCGCCCTCACGGCTGTGGAACACGTGACGGCAGCTCTTCCCAGTGCCGTAGAGCACGGCGACGACCTGGAGGCACGTACCCGCGTGGCCTTCGGCAATACCCTTTCGGGTATCGTGATGCACGTCAGCGGAACAACGAGCCAGCACTCTCTCGAACATGCCATGTCGGCCTTCCATCAGGATTTGCCGCACGGGGCGGGACTGATAATGATAAGCCGGGCATACTTTTCCCATTTCATCGGAAAGCACGTCTGCGACGACCGTTTCGTACGGTTAGCGCAAGCCATGGGCATGACCGGAACATCGGCTCCGGAGGATTTCATTACGGCGCTTATGAACCTGCAGCATGCATGTGGAGTAGATGGCCTGCGGATGTCGGATTACGGTATCAAACCGGAAGAGTTTCGGAAGATGGCCTTCAATGCTTATGATACGATGGGCGGACTGTTCGCCAACGACCGTTCGGAGCTCAGTATAGACGACTGCGTTGCCATTTACGAAGCGTCGTACAAGTAAGGGAAGCATGACCGACGCTGCCGCCTCTTCGTCGTCATCGGTTCAGGAACGGCAAGAACATGCAGTAGTCCTGTAACCTGTCCGGTTTCGGAACGCTGCAAATTCGCGGGGGGCTTGCTGCTCGAAAGCGGCGGGCTGGTAACACGCATGAAGCAGAGCATAATATGAGATATGTCATATTTCATGAAATTAACGAAATACGGGAATGTTCATCATTCCCGTATTCTTTTCATGCATTGTCTGTGATGACATTTCTGTTCACCTACAGGACGATACCGTAAAAACGGTTCGGGAAACTTTCTTCAAGGTTCCCCGAACTGTTTTTCATCGAAAGAAGGAGGCGCTGAACTCCTCGCTTCCCGCACTTTCGTTACCGTCCTGACCGAACACGGGGCTGTATCCCCCGGCAGGCATATCGCCGATGGCCTCTTCGTTGCATTGGCGGCCGAGCTCTATCTCCTTTGTCAAAGCAGCAGACAACATATCGCCCAACATGTTTAAGAGTACGCTGTCGCTGCTCGTATTGGGGTTATAAATCACCGTTCCTTTCCGGTGAAACAGGATTGCGTCCGTTTTTGCAGAGCGCAGCGTATATTCTACCGTTACTTGCACTTGTGCGGCAATCGTCGTTTTCGTCCATTCATGGATGGTGGTAAAGAGGACTGCATCCACTCCGAACAGACGACCGACCGGCTGCATGGAGCTCTCCTCGAACATCTCCGCGTCATAGGCACTCTCCTCCTTGAGGATTTCCATGGTCAGCAGCGGCGGAAACACATAATAACCCCGTTGGCTCAACGGCACAATCAGCGAGCTGTAAAACAGTGCCTTGGCATCTACTTTCGTACTGCGGTTGATGGGCGGCATCACCAGAATCGAAACGGGCCGTTCGGCATATACCTGAGGGTAACGCTGCGATTTCGTAACGCTGACCGTAGAGCAGGAAGACAACAATCCCCCTGCAACAAGGGCCCACAGGAACTTTTTCATCATTCAAAACGCTTTAGAATCCTGTCGATAAACTTTTTGGATTCAGGATACAAAACCGTTTCCTGTTCGAGCAGGGCTTTCCCCTCGTCCGTTTTTCCGTTCATCAGCAACAGATATCCGTAATCCGCACACACTCCCGGCGGTGGAACCATCCGGACACCGCCAGGCGCATGGAGCAACCGGTCGTACACCGTCAACAATTTTTCGAGGTTTTGTTCGTCCGGCGTCTGCGTATAGGCATATACCGCCTGTTCGTATCCTTTCCAGTTGTATAGCTGGGAGTTGGACGAGCAGGATGCGCATACGACCGCCACGGCACCGACGGCGAACGGCAAGCGGCAACGTTTCATCGTATCAGCACCGTTTTGGTTTCCTGCAATCCAAGGAAAACGGTTTCATCCGCATGCACGATTCCGTCTATAACCACGCGCAGGTTATGTTTGCCCGGCTTCACCGTGACGACGGGTGCCTTGCGTTTGGCCTTCTGCTTATACACCTTGCCGTAGAAGCAAGTGCTGCCGTCGATGACAAGCTGCACGTCGTCGTACGACGTTCTGTCGGTGTTTTCCTTAATCACTATCACGTAAGCGACATCGTCCGTACCGGACGACATGGTCTTGTACATGTGGGGGCCGCACGACGGCAACATAAGGCAGGCCAGCAGGCACAGGACGACAATCCAATTGCTTTTCATATCGGCTCGATTACATTTCGGTTATATAATATTTTTCCAGCGTTTCGTTGTCGAGTTCTCCGTCGGTCAGGGTCGCCATGGAGATTTCGTCCGCTACGGTCGAACCCAGCGTCTGGTCAATCCGAATCTCCCCGACCGTTTTCCCGGGCAGTTCCACCAGCAGTCCAGTCTGCGGATTTTTCACCTGTTTGCCCCGTTCCACGACTGCGAACCGGTCGCC
>ENA-OURQ01001543-OURQ01001543.1-human-gut-metagenome-genome-assembly--contig:-NODE-1543-length-19303-cov-5.319566_pt1 | contig 19303 bp, 19 predicted proteins | sample MGYA00242105_ERZ508999 | MGnify/ENA primary metagenome ERZ508999 (study PRJEB26280, sample SAMEA2338771) | human gut metagenome | biome: human gut; feature: human-associated habitat; material: faeces...
TAATCTTCTCCCTTTCTTCAGTGCAAGGATGCTGCCAATGCGCACCCATGGGAATGGTTTCCATGGCAGGCTGGTCGGTTGAACCATAGGAGTGCGGAGGTATCTGAAAACAGATCGCCAAAGCCGGAACGGATCACGACGACGCGGTATTTGAGTCCCTTGCCTTTGAGGATCAGAGGTTCGAGGTTGACCGTCCGGCTACTGCTCAGCCAGAGAATGATCGCTTTGCTTTCATGGTCGATGCTCAGTTCCATGGTTCACACTCCATTCTTCCAAGATTTGTCAGTCGGTATACGGTCAGTGTAGAGGATGATTTGCGGATAAACAAGGATACGGCAGACCTAGCGGGTAGGTCTGCCGTATGAAATATTGTTTTAATGCATATTGTCACGCATTGATATACGCCGAACTCAATGAAACCTAGTTCTTGCTATGAGCTCTGGTTCTTGTTCTTTGCTCTACAATGGCTTATACGCTTTGCATCATACCAATAACACTTGGATGCTTTTGCATCACCCTGAGGATTTTATCAGCCGCCCCTGAAGGGATATTACGTCCAGATTCCCATGCCTCAACAGCCTTAACCGTCATGCCAAGAACTTCAGCTAAACCAGCCTGTGTCATATTCGCATCCATTCTGAGTTTCTTTATTTCGCTTGGCGTCAATGGCTTTGATTCTTTCTTTGGACCTTCACAGGGCAGAACCAACAAATCATCCAGCGTCGATTTGCCCTGACTCTTTTCGAGAATCGCACATTCATCATAGCGTGTCATACCATTCTCTCGTAGTGCGATACCGATTCCGTGGCGATCCATTGGAACGATTCTTTCCTGTACCCAGCGCTTACTCCATTCCTCTCCGGGCTCATAGAGACCTTTCTGCGCAAACAACCGCATCATTCCTGGCAAAGACGAGAGTTTAACATCCTTACGAATCCTGAGTGAGAATTGCTGCGTTTTAGTATCATAGCTCAAATAAGCAACAGGATAATTCTGACGCTGCACATGAACGACCTTATAGTGCTTCATAATACGCATACCTCCTGCTGATCATTTCCCACGTTTTATCCAAATGCTCCTGTGAAAGAATTCCGTCAAGTCCTCGAAGGATTTCTGCCCTATGTTCAGGCAGAAGAGGAGGAAGCTTGATTCTTTCCGGCATAAGCTCCAGATTTCTGAACAAACTGGAAGTTCCAATGTAATTTGCCACCGGAACATCTCTCATTACATCAAGCTGCGAAACATTTTCAGCTCGTTCTCTCGTATAAAACTGCGTCAGTGAATATCCGAAATCAAAGATTGGGGCAAGCCGCAGATTGCCATTCTTATCCATCAAAACCTCAGTATTAGAACCGTGCCGATCCATGTTTCCAATCAAAAAATCGACAAGCATCGTTTCTGCAACCTGTCTTCCCCATCCCATGCGTTTGCAGAAATCAAGCGGTAATTCCCGTCCTTCTCTCATCAAGTCATGGAATATTTCCAAGCTAACATTAGTCTCTCCCAGTTTTCGATAGTCTTTCGATACACAAAGCCACGTCGTGTATTCCTGTTCATCAACTTCGACTAAAGCGTGAACCAATCTATAATTTGTATGGGGGATCTGCAAAATATCCAGTAGCCTTGATACAATCAATTCGTTGACGCTCTCGTGCCCATAGAATCCATCATGAGCATTAAAACTTGAAAGCTTATAAAAATTTTTATCGATAACTGACTTCATCAGAGAACCCTGTGTTCCCGACGATCCGGATAACGCATTCCATTTGATACTTCGATAATCCTGAATCTTACGAATGATATCTCTTTTCACATCTAATCACCCAGTTCATTATACCCTATTCAATAGGGTTCCGTCAATCGACCGCTACACAATCCAATAATATCATGGATAGAATTATGATCAAAGTCAACAAGCTGCTTTGCAACATCTATCTTAATCATCCCGCAAAGAAGCGCAATTGTATTCAACCATCAATATCCTACCGAAACACCCTCCCTTTTTCTCAGCATCCTTCTTCAAATGCTAAAAGACGCCTCTGATCGAGGCACCTTCCCTATGGTCGATTCTTCTTTCAAAAACCTCAATTACGAAAAAATGAGCGAATAATCCGGCTTTCGTCACAAAACATGAGCGAATTGGGCTTCACATCTCACATTTTTCGATTATCCATGCCGCCAAGAAGGTCCGCAAACGCTTTTTCAAACGCCTCGTCTTCTTCCCTGGTTCGCTTCTTCGGACCTTTGAGATGATGCTTTCCTTTGCCCATTCGGGCTTTTCTCGCAAGATGTCGCTCCATAAGCATCTGATCAATATTGTCCGGCGTATAAAGCATTCCGCTCTGACAAATCGCAAACGCACCCTTTCCAAGCGCTAATGCTGCCACTCCATAATCCTGTGTGACGACCACATCAGCACGCTCACACAGGTTGATCAGCGCAAAATCCACAGCATCGGCTCCTGTGCTGATCACCTTGACATCGCTATAATCAGACTTCAGCACATGATTCGTATCGCATAGCAGCGTCACCGGAATCCCATGTGCTTTAGCAATTCTTTCCACAATCCCAATCACCGGACAAGCATCCGCATCCACAAGTATTCTCATCATCTGTTCACCCTTGAGCATGGTCAATCAGCCATGCAAAACCATGTGCAATACGCTTTTCTACATCTGTGAAATGCCCGCCGTTTTGCCAGACAAGCTCACTGTAACGGACACAACCATCGTCCTTCACCTGTTCATGCTGCCATCTGGTCATCTCACCAACAGCAGCCATTTTCCGGTTGCGCGTCTTTTCTTCCTTTTGTCCGAGGCTGAAATACATAACGCTTCGTTCCGGCGCATGCTGGCGCTGCGCATATTCTTTCCATCCCGGATACCATAACGATCCGCTGCAGCTTGCGACGCCGTTGAATTCTCCGCTTTCATAGAACGTAAAGAGGCTGAACAACCCAGCAAGCGAGTATCCGCCGATCAACCTTGCAGAACAATCCGTCGTCAGATTCCCCTCAACAAACGGAATACACTGGTCTATCAACCAATCCATCGTTTCCTTCGCGCCGCCTGTGAACTCTTCCTGTCCAAATACGGATGGAACTGCCCAAGGCGAAAAGTCCTGATTCCAATGTTCCACTTCATATGCAACAAGCGTCCAAGATTTCCCCTTTGTCATCTCTTTTAACAGTTCGGCAACGGCAGTCTCCTCATTGTCATCCCGCCTCGCCGTTCCCCAGTAAATAACCGATCCATCGTGTCCACAAGTCCAAATCCTGCATGTTTTTCCTGCAATATGCTCAATCCTGAATTCCATACCCTATATCCTGCCTTTTCTGAGCATTCAGTCCGTATAGAATCCTCTTTCTGTAAACAAGTGTCTTTTCCTTCTGTACGATTCACAAATCACAACGATTTTGCCCTCTTACTGCTTATTGATCTTCAGCAGCTTTGCAGTATTGTTCAGCAAATCCTCTCTTCCGGATCTGAAAACAGCAACCCGATATTTCGTGCCCTTGTACTGTCTGTAGACCGGTTCCAGAATCGCAACATCCTTTTCATCATTTGGAAGCCAGATCGATACCAGATGCAGCTGATGATCGACGCACATTTCCATATTCTCACCTCTTGAACTTATTTCTTTTCCCAACATGTGGGAAATATACCCACTTCTTTCCAAATTCTCGCTCATTCTGTGACGGATTTCGGCATCACAAGGATACGGCAGAGTATCATTCTCTGCCGTATGGCTTCTGATGCCCGTTCGGCATAAGCCTTTATCGAGGCTTACAGGCTGCGGACGGCTTATCCGCATCATAGCCCCACCTGTGCCGTTGTTTTCTGCAACGCGCACCGTAGGTTCTCCCCTCTATTCCATAAGGGGCCGTGAGGAAGTATCATTATGCCCATGCCGCCTTATCGCGCCCTGCCTGCCACACAAGGATGATGAAATGCGTTTATCGCTCGGTCTTTGCCATCTCCGCGCCGCTTCATCCGCCGCTCCGCCACATGGGATCTGTACCCGTAAGCTCATATGGAATTGTCAATGTTCAAAGAAGGAAAAGAATCCCTTCACTAATAATCAGGTTTTAGGGGGCAAAGATTAAGCCTTAAATGAAATTTCTTAAAACTTTTTGACTCGACGCGCCAATCCGCGTATTTTGCGCTGAATTACTCTATTTTGAAGAATCAAAAAAGCGCCCACATTTCTGTGAGCGTTATCGTTGCAATATTTATCTCAGATACAAAATGCAGCATAAAGAGGAACGATCTTCTTGTTATCCTCAAAACCAAAGTTCTTAGCAGAGAGCTTGATTGCATAAGCGGGCTTGTAAGTGTCCATGTAGACCTTTAAGCTCTTAGCTCTGGTGTTGTCAGCAGACTTGACCTCAATAGGAATAAGCTGCCCGTCTCGCTGAATGATAAAATCAATTTCAGCTCCACGCTCCGACTCCCAATAGTAGGTATGGTAGCCGTTAATGGAAAGCTGTACATTGACATAATTCTCCGCCATACCACCCTTGAAGTCGTTAATCTCATCGACCATATAGAGAATATCATTCGCTGCTAAATCTTTCTTGGCACAAAGCAGTCCTAAATCCGATACATAAATCTTAAACGCATCAATATCACGGTAGTTCTCAAGCGGCTTTTTGATCTGCTCCACCTTGTAGACCTGTGATACGATGCCAGACAGGCAAAGCCATTCAATCGCATTTTCAAATTCGGAAGCCCGCCCGCCTTTCTTAATCAGCTTATATTGGAAACGGGTATTCTTCTTTGAGAGCTGAACGGTGATGTTATCATAGGCAAGTCTGGTTTTCTTGATTTCATTCAAATTGTTATACTTGCTCATATCATTGAGATAGCTTGCAAGTATCGTATCCTGCGTATGACGGACAAGGATATAATCCTTTGTTTCAGCGAATTGCATCACACACTCTGGCATACCGCCGACCACAAGATACTGACGGTAAAGCTGCATCGCTGCGTCATGCAAAGCAGACGGCAGCGGCGTATCTGTATGGAAGCACTTTTTGATTTGCTCTACTAAATCTTTCTCACCGAGAGCCAACATAAATTCTTCCATATCCATTGGATAGAGCGTTTTCATATCGACTTTCCCGACGGGAAAAGAGAATTTAGCTCTGTTGACTGCCACACCGAGCAAACTGCCTGCGACAATGATGTGATAATCTGGAGCATCCTCACAAAAGTATTTGAGCGAAGTCAACGCTCTTTCGCAAAGCTGCACCTCATCGAAGACAATCAGCGTTTTTTCCTTTACAATGGTCTGCCCTGCTATATGAGATAAAATCGGTATCAAATAATCGGGGCTGATGTTTTCTTCAAAAGTTTTATTCAGCTTTGGATTGGTTTCAAAATTAAAGTATGCCACATTTTCATAGTGGGTACGTCCAAATTCCAGAATGGAATACGTCTTTCCAACCTGTCTCGCGCCCTGCAAAATAAGGGGCTTTCGGTGTTCGCTTTCTTTCCATGCTTCCAAGAAGCCCATGATCTTTCTATACATAATTAGTCCCTCCTTAAAGGTACTGAACATAGTATAGCAAATATTCATGTGAAATTCAATTATATTTCACCGCTTTTTCACGCTAAATGACGTGATTATTTTAGCCATTTCATCAAAATTCGACATGAATACTGTGTTTGATTTCTCATATCACGTTATTTCGGAATCTTCCAGTCTTGCTTTTTGACACCGGCTAATTGCCGTAAATCATCCAAGCAAAGCATTGATTTCTTCGTACAAGCAGCATATACTATATGCATTAGCAAACAGGGGGATGGTTTTATGGCTGGCTCTACCACAAATATCAACATCCAAATGGACTCGGATTTGAAAGCGCAGGCTGACGCGCTCTTTGGAGAACTCGGCATGGACCTATCATATTTTTGTCCGTCAGGCGCTCCGTGAAGGACGTATTCCGTTCAACATTTCTCTGAATCAGCCCAATAAGGAAACGATTGCCGCTATGTCGGAAGCAGAGAGGATTGCAAAAGATCCGTCCGTGAAAAGCTACACCGATTTGGATGAGCTGTTTGCAGACCTGAAATCATGAGAAAAACGAAATACATCGTCAAACCCACTAAGTGCTGGCATTAGGGGCAAACTGCACCCGCTTTCATTCATTACTTATGTTATTTATACTATCACCTCATTTACATTCACACATTATATTGTAGAAAAATAATGTGTGATTCTCGCCTCTTTTTCTTTTCTTTTTTTCTGGGGGCTTGTTCTGACAGTCCCATGTCAAAACAAGAATATGGGCTATAATGATTTAATGATGATGGACTTGGCTGTTTCTATGTTAAATTGCCAAATTCAATTTTCATTTCAGAAACATTTTTAAATCGCTTGGAGCGGTCAGGATTTAATCCTTTTTCAACAAACTTTTTCAAGGACTGATTAACTATATTATTAGTGTTCATTTTTCCTGTCATAACAAAATATACAATCCGCGTCAGTGCATATATCTCATGTTCAATATTATAGGTGTTGAATCCTTCTACCGCAAGAATTGGGTCATTGAAATAGCCTTTAGGCTCTGTATTTGCCGATGTGAGGGAACTATTCGGGATTTTAACTAGTCCAAAATCTGCAATTTTGATAACGATGGTATCTTCATAAAGTTTGACTAAAATATTTTTCGGACTTACATCTCTATGAAGTTGACCTTTTGAGTGAATATACTCAAATGCTCGTAATATTTGAAGAACTATCGATTTGCGTTGCTTACAGTCTAAGATTGAATTATGGCTCGAAATATATCCATCTAATGTATCATCCATATATTCCATAATATACTCATTCTTAGCAGAGATATAGTTATAAACCTCAACAACATACGGAGAGGACAGTGTATTCATTACATCATACTCTCGTCTAAAACGCGCCAACTCTTTTTCATCCAGTCCCTTTTTTGCTCGCTTTAATATGAAAAATCTATTATAGAAAGTGTCTTTGTATTTGAAAACATTTGCATAAGAGCCTTCACCAACAGGTTTTAATTGGTAGGTCAGTTCCTGTTGCTCATGAGAAACGGTAACACTTGAAACGGGAGTGAATATTGGAATCGTATAATATAGTTCTATTTTGGCCATATTGGGAGGTAACTTGCTACCACCGCTAGAACGCAAAAAATCTCGACATTTTAAAAACAAATCGGCATAATAAGAATCTATATTGAAAGCAAGGGGAGTTTCTTTAAGAGCCCCAAAAAGTCCATTGATGATGTCCAAACGCCTGATAAGCTCTCGACTCTCATCGGCCCAGAAGTGTGCTTCATACTCACCTGTGGGCAAACGATCATTCATCCTTTTGAAAAGAAGAATCAAATCGTGATGCAGAGTTGTAAGAATTTCTCGAAGATGTGGATGCATAAATACTTTGTACAAGTCCGCATACTCTGCATTGGGTTCACTGCACTCCATTAGTTCACGATATTGCGCTTCTATACAATTTTCAACATTCATTTCTGCCTCCTATATCTATAAAAGCTAAATGCTTTTTTATGAGCATTATCGTTTATCATCCAGCTTTGGATGTTGCATATAGAAAATATTTTTCTGCCGCTCAATTTCGGCCCGCAGCTGTTCTTTGGTCGGCAGGTAGGTCAGATACTTCGACATGAACAGGTGGTCGTTATCATGCAGGACAGAGTATCGCGCAATGTCCTCGCTGGTTTCGCCACACAGCAGAATGCCGATTGTGGGGTTGTCGCCCTCTTTGCATTTAAGTTCATCGTACATCCGAACATACATATCAATCTGACCGACATCCTGATTGGTGATCGTGCCCATCTTCAAGTCAATCAGAACATAGCATTTCAGTTCGATGTTGTAGAACACAAGGTCGATGTAATAATCTTCCGTGTCAGTCACAATATGCTGCTGCCGGGCCACAAAAGCAAAGCCCTTGCCCATTTCCATGAGAAAGTCCCGGATGTGAGAAAGGATTGCAGACTCCAAATCGGACTCTGCAAAGGAATCCTCGGTGCGGAATCCCAAAAACTCTGCCACAATGGGACTTTTAAGAAGTTCAAATTGGTGTTTGGGTTCCGTCACCGTTTTCTCTTTCATCTCTGCCATCACAACCTCTTTTTTCGGAGAATGGAGCAGCCGATAATAATACTGTGTGCCAATGTTGCGGTCAAGGGTACGAACGCTCTAATTTTCATTGGCGGCTTCATTCATGTACCAAACACGGGCATCTTCGTCAGGAACACATAACAACGCGCGAAAATGTGACCAGTTGAGATTTGGAACACGCGTGTTCCAAATCTCAAAGTCGGGAAAGCACAAATAAAATTTTCGGTAGTATCGGAGACTTCTACCAGAATAATTGCTTCCAAATTCTTTCGTGAGTTCATCAGACAGAATCGAAATCAGCCGTTTTCCATACTCTGCACGCTCAGCACCGCTCTGTTCTTCTTCAACAATGCGCTTTCCAACGTTCCAGTAGGTCATAATCATTGCGCGGTTAACTGCATTATAGGCAACGTTCTGACCTGAGGTAATCAAATTTTTAATATCGGAGATTACAGGCTGATACGGAATGAGGTTGCTGTCCATTTGAAAAATCTCCTTTCCAGTTGAGGTTTTTTCTAAGAATCTTTGTTTTAATTATAGCAGATATTGTTTGAACTGTCAGCCGATTGTGAAGAAAACTTGCGCAACTTACCGTTCCTGCATCTGCTCCTTTTCCGGCGTTGTCCGCAGGATGCCATCCACATTCTGCTTGATAATGCCATACTTCTGCACCTGGCGTTTGGCATCATTGTACTGCCGTTGCAGCTGGTCTTTCTGCTCAACCAACTGCCGCTATGTCGGAAGCAGAGAGGATTGCAAAAGATCCGTCCGTGAAAAGCTACACCGATTTGGATGAGCTGTTTGCAGACCTGAAATCATGAGAAAAACGAAATACATCGTCAAACCCACTAAGTGCTGGCATTAGCCCATACCGGAACGCATAGTGAGATCTGTTTGGGAAAAGGCATCTGTCGTTGTATGGAAATGATTCTGTACAGCGCTTTTTTTATGTCCTGCATTTAGACTTGCTCTCACTCTCTGTTATCTGTTTGCTTTCGGCAACGTCGCAATATTCCTCAACCGTTTCTTCCACGCTGTCTTGCAATCCAAGACAGACTTCGGCATCACAAGGATACGGCAGAGTCATCCCCTGCCGTATGGCTTCTAATGCCCATGCAGCGTTGCTGCACAGCCTTTATCAAGCCTTATCGAAATTTTTCTTAGAACTTTTTGACTCGACGCGCCAATTCTCGCATTCCGCGCTGAATCGAATAGGTAATCGCCGCTTTGCTGACCCCCTCCGCTTTCGCAATTTCAACATTACTCATGCCAAGAATATAGCGGGCATAAATGCGCTTCGCCTGTTTATCCGGAAGCATCGAAATAGCAGCATGAAGTTGTTCTCTGGTCAATTTTCGCTCATAGATTTCTTCCGGCGAAAGCACCCTGAACACGACGCTATGCTCGATCTCGTCTGAGCAGTCAAGCGTATAATATGCCTTATGATAATACACGCGCTGCATATACGCTTTCTCCATGCGTTCGAAGGTCTCAAATACCTCTGCCACCTCATCCGGCACTTCAACGTAATAGTCTGATTTATACGCATCCGGGTAAAGCACCCGCAGATTGATCGTTTTCATGTTTTTCCTCCATTCGATTTGTTTTGTGAGCAAATCGAACAGGAGGTGGCGATCGACACCGGGGAATTTTCGGGCAAAAGAAAAAGGAGACGCACCGCAATGCGACTCCTTGAGTATGGTTATCCGCTACATTTCTATGAAATTCCAGCCGTCCGTTCTATACGGCTCTATCTTTAGCATAACCGTCATTTTCTTTACCCGCATTGCAGACCTAATAAATATGGATTCACAGTGCATTAAAAACAGAACAATCGTCAGTTAGAATACACTTTGAGGTGATCTATACATGGACGATTATTCCATCGCATTGGGAAATGCGGTCAAAGAAGCACGCACAGAATCCAAGCTCACGCAAGAACAGATTGCAGACATGTTGGATATCGATTCACGCACAATCAGCCAAATCGAACGCGGATTGGGTAATCCAAAGTTGGAAACGCTTTACCCGCTTATTCGCATACTCAATGTTGACGCTAATACCGTCTTCTACTCCGCTCCTAGGACTGAAACACCCAAGCTAGATCGTCTGATGCGCCTTGTCAGCACATGCACGGAATATGAGGCTCATGAGCTTATTCGTATCGTCAACGATATATTGAACATTATGCGCCATTCTGAAAACGAAAACGAAGAAAATGCAATCTGATTCCTTAGATAGCCTGTCTCTGTACAGCGTCTTTGCGTCTGACAGGTAGCATTCTATCTTCTATTATTTTCATGGAGTTTGAATCCGTTTAATCGGAAACAAACTCTTTTTATATTCTCACCGTATATTTTGATATAGTTTCATATTTAGAAGACTAACTTTTGTCTCTCGTTTACATTTCGGGCAATACAAAGGAAAATTGAGCAACACTGTATCTGAAAATGCTTTGGTTCTGGTTTTTTGCTTACAATACGGGCACTTAACCCATTCTGCTTCTGTCAGCACGAGCGTTTTTCCCTGAGAAATCCATTTCATAGTGCCATCATCCACTCACCGCACATCCTTCCATGAAGTCACCTTGGGAGCATCCAGCAGCCTGTCCTTCAGGTTGACAGGATTCATAAATTCGCCGGTCTGCGCATTGACAATCATCGTGCTGTAGTGCATCCGTTCCATAACCGGATAACTTTCATCCGGTGAAAGCTGTTTTGCCGGGTCAAACGCATAATCACATTCAATCTGCCACACCGGATAAAGCACATTTCCTCCCTCCACATCTCGATAACAGCAGTATCCAAACCGCAGAGCATACACACGCCGGATGTACCCGTTCTGAATCAACTTCTCTACGGTGTTCTGAACTTTGTCAAAGCTGCAAAGCGGGACATCCTCCTCAAGCTGTCCGATTTTCCGAATCAGTTCAATCTCCATTCGGCATGTTCCATCCAAATAGAATATCATCTTTTCGTCTGCTTCAAGCCGATTGCACAGCTGTATTTTCGCGGCATCTGAACGATCCGGCTTTGGAAAGCCAATCTCCTCTTCGCTGGCATATGCAACAGGATCTCCTGCTCCCATCAGAACAGGGATTCCTGCTATCTTTTGCCGCAACGCCAAGACCGCGCAAGGAACATCCTCCGATATTTCTTCCAGCCATATAAAGCTGTATTCTGGCGTTTTATCTGGAAATATTTTTTTCATTACATGGCTGATGGTTTCTACACATCCTTTTAGGATGCTTCTTTCTTTATAAGATATATCCGAGTTGGATTCATCCAAGCAGAAAGACTTTCCGCGCAGGCTTCCAAAATGACCTGTCTCTCCCTTTGACGATATATCCTGATTGGCATACTCAATACAAATCGTTCCCTTACACACCTCATGCAAGTGCATCCATTCGCCTGTTTCCGAATCATAGTAATGCCGGGAACCTTCCTCATTATTCGTCGTAGTCAACGGCATATCCGGATGAATTTGATCCGGCACGACATCCAGCGGCTCTACCCGTAGGACAGGGACGACTTCAACATTCGGTATCATCGGCAGGACATCGACTTCAATCTGTCGTCCATAGGTATCTGTATAGTTTTGGATCCACCGCCCCATTTCATCAACCTGTTGACGCAATTCTACAATCGACACCCACTCTGCTTTTGCCGAGATTTCCAGCAGCAAAAGAAGCACAATAATCAGTACACAGCTTGCTTTCTTCATCCATCATCCCTCCTTGAAGCGTCTAAAACTATTTCTAACCTAATGACGTTATTTTTCTCAATTATTCACACCTTTTTGTAATTTGTTTTCTATCTTTTGTGTGTCGAATGTTGTATTGTTTTCAAATGTATTCAATGCAAAAATAAATAAAGAAAAGGCGCTCCAAATCCATCTACGCTTGGATTTGAAGCGCTATTACGCTCATTCTCTTGATAGGATATCCAGTAGCTCCCGTTGTCCTTTATCCATTTGAAGCAGCTGCTGCACGAAGTTCCCTGTATCCGTTCTTTAATTCACATCCGCATAGTATCTTTCCGATCCAACTTCTTTCGGATCATGTAGTTTTCCAGTCTGTGCATCTATAAAGATTTTCTGATAATTTAGATCTTCTCGTTCGTAATCATCAAAGGAACTAATATCTGATTTGCCATCATTTGAATTATCTTCCGAATATGAACACATAACGACCCATGTTGGAATTAATATATACTCCGAATAATCCCGTTTTTCGCCATTCTTTTCTTTTTTACTTGAATACTCTTCATTTTGATCTAAGTAAATAACATATCCCAAGTTAATGCTATATATCCTTTTTATTTTTCCTTCATTCACATAATTTTCTATCGACTTATATATTTTATCAAATCCACATAATTCGGCATTTTCAATAACTAATTCTTTTTTCTTAAATACATTTGATAATATGATGTTCATGTAATCATTGCTGTAATAAAAAGCCGATATCATAGGTCGTGAGAAATATAACGTATCAAATAGTTCTTTATTTTTCCCAGTTCCTGTTTTGATATATCCAGAATTTGCGGATGCTATAATCGGAACTCCGTCTAAGGTTGGATAAGCTTCAATAGTATATCCTCCAATTCCAGTTAGATCTCCAAACTCATAATCCCCCATACTTATCATCTCGTTTGATACCATTTTCCCTATTTGATAGCCACTCACTACTTCTATCCTTTTAATTTCTATACCAATAGACTCGTCATACAGTTCTCGAACCATACTATTTACTTTATCCACTACTGTCCCTGCTGAGATAGTCTGTTTTTTTGCGTAAATGTTATACAGTTCTCCGTCGTCCAATTCCCATGCCGAGTCTATATGATATTCTGAAAACTGTGTTCTCTTATCAAATCCATATTTTTGGTCATATTCATCGCCCATATACAATACCGTATATCTTTTCATTTTATCTATAGCCATCATTCCGTTATTTTCATATTTTTGAATAATTTCTGGATTTGCTTCATATTTTTCTGCACGAATCACATTTATTTCAGAAACATCTGGTATATAGATTGGTGCATGGTTGATTTTCTCCGTATCATACAATCCGCTTTGCACATCGCTTCTTATAGATTCAATTTCATCACCAGTTGCCAGAAATGGGATTAATTGCAACATCAAGAAGAACATGACGGCATACGCAATTTTTTTCATTTTCTATTCTCCTTAACCCCTTGACTTTTCATAGCCGGTCTTATTCTAAAATTTCTGAGTCTTTTTCGGAGTGCATCTTTCTTTTTTTCGTTCTCTTTGTTTCCGGTTTTATTATGCAGATTTTTCTGTTATATTTTTCAACTGGCACAAGTTGTGGCTCTGGTGGCACGAATTCTTTCCGTTCATTTTCAATGTAACTCTGCATAATAGCTCTCTGATCCGACTTTCTTTGGATCATGCAGTTTTCCAGTTTGTGCATCTATAAAGATATTTTGATAATTCAAATCCTGCCGTTCGCAATCATTTTCGGAACTAATATTTGCTTTATCATTATTTGAGTCGTTTTCTGAATATGAACACATAACAACCCATGTTGGTACTAACAAATAATCTGAATAATCTCTTTGCTTTCCATTCTTCTCTTTCTTATCCGAGTATTCTTCATTTTTATCTAAGTAGATAACATATCCCAAATTAATACTATATATTTTTTTGATTTTCCCTTCATCTATATAGTTTTCTAGCACATTATATATCAGATCAAATCCGCATAACTCAACATTTTTACTGATTACTTTTTTTACCTTAAACACATTTGAAAATGAAACATTCATATAATCGTCGCTATAATAAGAAGTATCTATCCATGGGCAAGAAAAATACAAAGCATCAAATGCGTCCCTGTTTTTTCCTGTTTCGATATATCCAGAATTTGCTGACGTTATAATCGGAATTCCATCTAAAGTTGGATAAGCTTCAATAGCATATCCTCCAATTCCAGTTAAATCACCAAACTCATAGTCACCCATGCTTATCATCTCGTTTGATATCATTTTCCCCATTTGAAAACTACTTACTACATCAACCCTTCTTAGTTCTATATCAATAGATTCATCATATAATTCTTGAACCATTTTTTTTATCTTATCCACTACTCCCTTCGCTGAGATAGTCTGATTTTTTGCATAAATATTATCCAATTCTCCGTCGTCCAATTTCCATGCTGAATCTATATGGTAATCTGAAAACTGAGATCTCTTGTCAACCCCATATTTTTGGTCGTATTTATCTCCTATATACAATAATGTACATTTTTTCGTTTTGTTTATAGATAGAAAACTATCGTTTTCATATTTTTGAATAATTTCTGGATTTGCTTCATATTTTTCTGCACGAATCACATTTATTTCAGAAACGTCTGGTATATAGATAGGTGCATGGTTGATTTTCTCCGTATCATACAATCCACTTTGCACGGCGTTCCTTATGGATTCAATTTCATCGCACAGCGCCAACGTCGGCACAAGCAGCAGCGCACATAATATAGTAAAAATCTTCTTCATTTTGTATCCTCTTTCATAATTTCTTTCGGTTCATTGTTTAATTATCGGCATATAGCATTCGCTTTCAGTCGGTTTTCTCAGATTTCTCACTTCTCCTGTTTGCGCATCAATTAAAATCGCTTGAAAGCCGGGCAATTTCATGTAATCAAACGTTTCATCCGTCATCTGTATTCCGTAGTCAACCTTATCCTTTCGCGCATAGCATCCTCTGACAAGCCATGTCGGAACAAGAACAAACTTCGTATTTTCCTGTTCCTGATAAGCTTGTCCTTCTTCGCCATACACAACATACCCCAATTCCATGCTGTATACATTCTCCATCTTGCCCTTCCGAATCATATCTACAATGCTCTGTTTAATCTTATCGAAATGACACACATTCATATTGGGAAGTATCGTTTCTTGCTCACTGTAAAACGATGCCAATGAAATCTCTATATTTCGCTCATCTTCAAATCGAAATTCAATATTGCAATACCCATCTCCAAGTTCATTGTAGCACTCATCTTCTATTGTCTCTTTTATTCCCAGTATCGCAGTTCCGATAATCGGGATACTCTCCATCATCTGGTTAGCCCGAATCGAATACGCGCCTATCCCTTTCATTCCTTTAGTTACTTCCTTAGACCTTAATGCATCCTGTATAATCTCCTGTTTTTCTTTTTTGCTAACGATATAGTCTGTTTGAAACTCGACCTTCTGAATTTGGACATTTATGTTTTCTCTGTGATACATTTCATCCAGCATACCTTGCAGGAAAATTTTCGCTTCGTATACTGAGCTTTCATGATCCTTTCCGTACATTGTCGCTATATCCGAATTTCTTTCCATATCCCAGAAATCGTTGATGCATCGATCAATCACCCGTACTCGATTCTCTCCTGTGTCATCTATATCATCTCGAATCATTCCGATCGAAATAAAGCACCCGTCTCTGATTTCGTTGTACTTTGTTCCTTCTTTTTTGAATAAAGCTTCTGTATTCTCTACTGTTTTTTCTCTCATTACTCTGATAACCGGCAGCGTTTCCACCTCCGGCACATAAATCGGCGCGTCAATGCTGATTGTTTTCCCGTTCTCATCAATTTCTTCTATCCATGCTTCCGGCGTTTCCTGCACCAGCTCGGTAATCGAAATCAATTCTGCGCTCGCTATCGTCGGCACAAGTAAGAGCGCACAAAGTGCGGCAAACATCTTTTTCATTGTATACCCTCCCATGTCGTCATCTTCGGCACGGCAAACGTCGCTTCATCGCCAGTCGTGATGATTTTCATTTCGCCGGTTTGCGCATCCAGCGGAATCTGCGCAAATTCATACGCTTCCCACCGATTCAGCTCGAAATGCTCGTGGAAGCTGTCCACAACACGCCGCTTGCCACTCGGCACATAATCGCAATCCAGCACCCACATCGGCACAGCCCATGCATAATCCTCCATTTCAGGATTAGAGTATCGCATATATCCCAGCCGCAGCGCATGGATATTGCGGATACGCCCTGTTGTAATTTCCTTTTCGATACTTTCCAACACGCGATCAAGCGGCGCAAGCGGCACGTCCTCCTGCTCCACAGTGCGAATACGGTTCATGCTGACGTACACGCTGTAATCCGTGTTGCTCGATGTATACATCTTCAAATATACATCCGTCCGCCAATTCGAGCCAAGGCTATAAGGCGCAAGACGGTTCGCGATACGGTTTGTTTCCGGCGTAGACCCATACGCCACGCGAAAACTGTTATCCCCGAGAGTAGAGCAAAGCGCCCCGATCATCGGGATGCCATTCACCACTTGTTCCGCACGGATGGTGTAATAGCCCTTGCCTCCGTTATTCTCCCCGTCGATGGCTGTGCTTCCATGAATCGCAATGCGCTTGGGCGCAATCATGTAGCCCTTATTCGGATATGCTTCTTCAATCACGTGTTGAAAACACGCCATTGCTTCCGCCACGGTTTGAGTGCCGCCGCGTATGTACGAACTATTCATATCCAGTTCCCACGGATAGCGGTAATCGTTCGGCTTTGCGTCGTAATTCGACCATTTTTCCCCGAGCCATTCGCCCGTATTCATGCCAAATTCCTTGGCGCTTTCGTAATCCGTCGTCATGCCCATGCCAAGGGTTCCCCAACTCACATCAAACGGTTGGCTGTTCATGTCATATCGAAACCACGTCATGCCGTTTCGCTCAAATGCGTTTTTCAGCATCACGTCGGCGATTTCCGACGTAAACGGCCGATCGTTTTCCACTGTGATGACAGGGCATTTCTCCACATCCGGTACGAGAATCGGGATATCCACGTTCAACTCGCCGTTCGGCGTGTCGTAGGTCTTTGTCCACCGTCCCCTCTCCATCGTCTGTCGATGCAGCTCAGCAATGGAAACCAAATCAGAATTCGCGCTTGCCATCGTCGGCACAAGCAAGAGCGCACAAAGCGCGGCAAATATCTTTTTCATTGTATATCCTCCCATGTGATGATTTCGGGGCAGTCCAGCAGTTTTTCTTTCAGTTCAATAGGATTCATAAATTCTCCCGTCTGCGCGTTGACGATCATGGTGCTGTAATACCGTCCAGACGTGATAGGAATCCCGTCATCTTCGGGATAAATACGCATTTCCTGCTTGGGATCGAATACGTAGTCGCACTCAATTTCCCATACCGGGTATAAAATGATTTCCTCATTTTGAGCTGGATAGCAGCAATACCCAAACCTCAATGTATACACATTTCTTATATGCCCATCCCTTATCTTTTCTTCTACGCTTTGAATCACATCATTTATATTGCGCAAAGGAACATCATCAACCATTTTTCCAGTTGCCTGAATCGCCCAGAACAAAAAGCTGAAATTTCCGTCAATATCACTTTCGAGCATCCATGATGGTAAGAAAAAATCTCCATACTTAAACACATTTTCTCCCGACCATTCTACTGGAATTTTGAAATTGATATCTTTTTCGTTTATTTTTAATATCGTATCCCATGCGCCTACCAAAACCGGGATTCCTTCCATATTTTGTCTCAATGTGCATTTGTAGTTCCCCGTATAATCATCTATACCCGCTCTAAAAATCGAAAAATCAAACTGAACATTCCTGATATATTTTTTGATTTCGGCGTTCATTTTTTCAATAATATGCTTTAATTCTTCATTTAACTGCGTATTCTCTTTCAGCTCGTTTTCGTCGAATTCATACGTTCGGTTTTCTATGATACCCTTATCTGTTTTTCCTTCGTTCCCGTCCTTTTTCTTCGTTTCAATCATGATATGGTTACTCGTCAGCGGCAATTGTCCTATGATGAGTTCGGTCTCTCTACCGTTTTCTTCGACGTGCGCAAAAATATATCCGTTTTCTTCTCTTTGAATAGCGTTTTCCGGCAGAACAATCTCGTCGATGACATTTACTTTTTTCGCAAGAATAATCGGCATAGCGCCATATTGACCCATAATCGGTTCAATATCCACATGGACTACTCGACCATATTGATCTGTATAGTCCGCCGTCCACCTTCCCATTGTTCCAACCTGTTCACGCAATTCAGTGACGGAAATCATCTCGCCGCGCGCCGAAGCAAGAATCATCAGCATAAGTGCTGATGCAAAAAACAGCGTCATCCATTTTCTCATTGCACATCCTCCATCATTGAATGATCGTCGGCATACAATATTTCTCCATACCCGTTTTTTTCGGGCTGTAAACTTCGCCGGTCTGCGCGTTAATCAAAACGGTCTCAAAGCATCTCTCATTTTCAAAATCATCTGTATCATAGGGCATCTTTTCGCCTAACGGTTCAATATCCTTTTGCTTCTTTCCTTCAATATATCTGCATTTCAGAACCCACGTCGGCACAAGCACAAAATCCCAGATATCATCCGCTTTTTTCGCTGCTTTGCCCGGTTCGGCATACACAACATACGTCAGCGCCATGCTGTACACTTGGTCAATTTTCTTTTCTTCGATATAACGTCGAACATCTGCTCTCGCCGTTTCAAAATCACAGACTTTCATATCGCTGTACAGTTCTTTCGTCTCCTTAAAAGCATTTTCATACATGATTGTATACCTTTCACTGTTTCTATAATAACCATACAGCATGTCATATGTTTTATATGCCCAGTTACAATCTACTTCTCCGTTATCGAAACATACAGGTGCCGTCAAGTTAATCGGAACTCCCCTTATCATCTGTTTCGCTTCAATCATATATCCGCCTTCACTATCTACATTCGCCCAATCAACCTCTCCAAACGGCTTTGTAGAATAGGCGCACACAAAATAATTAACTTTTTCCAGCCAGAGCTTCGACTCCTCAAAATCAAATATATCATTAAACCCCTTTTCCATCATTCGGGCAAACTCCCCAATCGGTTTCTCCTGATTTTGCGCATAGACTTCATCCAAATCGTGTGTCCTCTCGAACTGCCAATAATCATTAGCAATTTCGTATTCATGCTGATGAAGATTCTCGTCTGATACATTTTCGTTTTCCTTATAAATTCTCACACCATATCGATATTCTGGATAGCCCTCGACAACTTTCCAGCCATCATTTACATATGCCTGAACTGCATCGTCGTTCGCTTCGATCATTGTCACTTTCAGCACTGGTAATGTCTCCACCTCCGGCACATAAATCGGCGCGTCAATGCTGATTGTTTTCCCGTTCACA
>ENA-OURQ01001580-OURQ01001580.1-human-gut-metagenome-genome-assembly--contig:-NODE-1580-length-18977-cov-37.063313_pt1 | contig 18977 bp, 16 predicted proteins | sample MGYA00242105_ERZ508999 | MGnify/ENA primary metagenome ERZ508999 (study PRJEB26280, sample SAMEA2338771) | human gut metagenome | biome: human gut; feature: human-associated habitat; material: faeces...
TCAGCTGACATTTACTAATCGGTCGAGGGCTTGACCAAAGGTTTTGGATAGGAAAAAGGATGTAAGTTAGGATATAAGAGATAGAGGTTTCAGTGTTCGGTTTTGAAGGAATAAACTGAATCATAGATAACGACGATAGCATTTTGCTATCGTTTTTTTATATATTAATTTCAGATAATTGTTTCTTTTTTAGAAAAATATGTTATAATTAATAAGAACGTAGTAAAAGTTTGCAAGGCGGACTTTTGAAAATATACGAAATACAAGACAAATGCAGTGAGAAGGTTATAGGAGTAAGTATGGATACTAAGATTTTACTTGAAAACGGAACAAACGAATTAGAGATTCTGGAATTCACTCTGGCTGGGAATTCTTATGGAATCAATGTTGCCAAGATTAAAGAGATCATTACCTACCAGCCAGTGACACCGGTTCCTAATTCACATCCCAGTATCGAAGGTATTTTTATGCCGAGAGATACAATGATTACTGCCATTGATCTGAAGAATTGTCTGGGGCGCGGAGAGTCCGAGAAAAAGGGTTTGTTCATCGTTACCAATTTCAATAAACTGGATATCGCATTTCATGTAGAGACGGTGCTTGGTATTCACAGAGTCAGCTGGAGAGATATCATTAAGCCGGATATCACGATTTCCGCAGCAGACGAGAGTGTTGCTACCGGTATTATTAAGAAGAATGACAAGCTGATCATCATTTTGGACTTCGAGAAGATCGTATCGGATATCAATCCTGAAACAGGACTTAAGATGTCTGAACTGAGTGAACTTGGTGAGCGTACCAGAAGTTCTGTTCCAATCCTGATCGCAGAGGATTCACCATTGCTGAACAAGTTGATCGTTGACTCCTTAAAATCAGCCGGTTATGTGAACCTGATTCATACAGAGAACGGTCAACAGGCATACGATGTGATCACACAGTGTAAGGAAGACGGAACACTGGATCAGCATGTTCGTTGTATCATTACGGATATTGAGATGCCTGAGATGGACGGACACAGATTGACCAAGCTGGTTAAAACAGACGATGCAACCAAGGATATTCCCGTAATTATTTTCTCTTCTCTTGTAAATGACGATATGAAGAGAAAGGGAGAAGCCTTGGGAGCAGATGCACAGCTCTCCAAGCCGGAGATCGGCAACCTGGTAAAGATTGTAGATGAACTGGTAGCAGAGAAACATTTGGACAGATAAGGCATTTAGAAAGCAAAAAGGCTGGGTTAGTCCCAGCCTTTTCTTATAATATCGGGGTAATGGTATGGATGACAGAACGAAAGAGATCCTTCAGAAAATAGAAGAAGCGGAATATGTATTAGTAGGTCTGGGACAGGAATTTGATATGGAAAATCTCCTGGAGGCCAACCCGGAGTACGGAAAAGTGCGGGAACAATTGCAGAAAAATAATGCATTATGGCTTCTGCCCTATGTTGAAGAGCAGTTCCGGATACAATATCTGAACAAAATGGAAGAGGAGATCCGGCAGGGACTTAACAATCTGGCTTCTGTGTTGGAGAAAAAGAGTTATTTTGTGGTATCGTCTTCCACCAGTCCGATACCGACACAGATCCCCTGGAAAAAAATGCTCCTGAAAAAGGAAAGATATGTATCTCCCTGCGGAGATTTTAGAAAAAAACAATGTCCGGACGGTTGTGAGGAAGAAATTACGGAAGTTACGGAAACGGACAGAGAGAATCTACAGCACTGCTATGAAGAACTGCGTGCAGGAAAATTTTTAACTCCCAACCTTGGGAAATGCCCAAAATGTGGGAAGAACATGATCCTGAATAATGTGTATGCCGCAAAATATGATGAAAAGGGTTATCTGGAGAACTGGACAACCTACCAGACATGGTTGCAGAACACCCTGAATCATAAAATGGTACTGTTAGAGATCGGAGAAGGGAATCGTTTTCCATCTATTATAAAGAATCCTTTCCAGAGAATAGCATTATTTCAACAAAAAGCAGGTCTGTATTGCGTTGATGGGGAACAAAATCCCATTGCCTGGCTGCTTAGCCTGTGTTAAACTTAACCTGTTAGTAATTTGTGAGAAATCGGAGGAATGACAGATGCCTTCACAGGAGGAATACCTGGATAATTTATTAAAGGGAATTGAAAACGAAGAAACCACGGAAAGCGTAGAAGAGAAAAAAAAGCCGGAGCCGGCAGAGCAGGACGCACCGCAGATCGATATGAGTGATATGGATGATCTGCTGCAGTCCGCACTGAATGCACAAAAGGAAGATGCGGTGTCAGGTGCGGTACCAGATACTGCTTCGGAGAATGCGACAATTCACCCGGAAGAGACAGCGTCTATGTCGGAGGATGAGATCGACCGCCTGCTGCAACAGAACAGAGAACAGGCAGAGGAGGCACCGAAGCAGGAGAATAACGATTCGAACGATGATCTGATCAGAATGTTGGAGAGCGCGGACGAAGAAGGATTGTCTAATCTGCTGGATCAGGTAAGTCCACAGCCGGCCGGAGAGCCTGCGGACGAAGTGGCAACGGAAGAGCAGAAAAAGGGCAAACGAGGTCGAAGAAAGAAAACTCCGGGATTTTTTGACAGATTTAAGAAAAAATCGAAGGAAGAGCCGCCAGAAACAACAGAAACAACAGAAACAACAGAAACAACAGAAACGGTAGATTCGCGGAATCCTATAACAACCACAGATCCTGTGGAGGAAAATTCCGTATCGGAAGCAGCTGACACGGAGACCACCGCTACTTCTGATGATGAACTGGATGCTTTGCTTGCCGGAGCATTTCCAGGACAACAGGACAGTGCGGAAGAAACCACCGCAGATCCCAAGTCCTCAGATATCATGGATATATTGAAAGCAGCCGGCGCGGATATTGTAGAAGATGCGGAACAGAAGAAAGAGAAAAAGGGATTTTTCGCAAAATTGCTCGACTTGTTCACCGAAGAGGATGAGGAGGAAGAGGAGAGCGACCAGCTAAAACTGTCCGATGAGAATAAGCAGATCCTCGAAGAGATGGACAAGAACGGCAAGAACGGTAAAAAGAAAGAGAAAAAGCAGAAAAAAGAGAAAAAGCCCAAAAAGGAAAAACAGTCGAAGAAGCCCAAAAAGGAAAAACCGAAAAAGGAAAATGCACCGGCTGTACCCGAAAAAAAGCTTTCTCCGAAAAAAATCATTCCCATTGTGGTAGTATGTATCTCTCTGGGGGCAGTGATACTGATCGTAGGAAATTTCCTGACAGAATATATGTCTAAGAGAAGTGGCAGAGAAGCTTATTATGCGGGAGATTACCAGACTTGTTATCAGAATCTGTTCGGCAGAGAACTGAATGAGACCGAACAGGTCATGTACAGCAAATCCGAGAGCATTCTGACCATTCGGATGTGGCTTAGAGAATACGAAGTATTTGTAAATGAAGGTTCCGAACTGGAGGCGTTAGACAGCCTGCTGCAGGCGGTACATGACTATCCTTCCCTGCTAGATTATGCGACACAATGGAATGTGCAGGATGAGGTGACCTCTGCATTCGGAGAGATTCTTAATATTCTGTCAGAAAAATATCAGCTGAGTCAGGAAGAAGCGCAGGCGATAGCGGATATTTCGGATAATGTAGAATATACGAAGAACGTTATGATGGTTCTGCAGAAGCTGGGACTGGGATCCTGGGAATTCCCCGATACCACCCAGACAGTGACGACAGTTAACCCCGCACAGAACACGGAAAACTTACCGGAAGAATTGCCGGATCCGCTTCCGGAAGAAAAGGAGATACAGCAATGATCGCAGTTCTCGATTATGATGCTGGTAATATAAAGAGTGTAGAAAAGGCGTTGCATTTTTTAGGAGAAGAAGTAAAGATCACCAGAGACAGAGAGGAAATCCTGTCCGCAGACGGTGTGATCCTGCCGGGTGTGGGAGCCTTTGGTGATGCCATGGAGAAGCTCCATCAGTATGGACTGGTGGAGGTTATACGGGAAGTAGTGGACAGAAAGACCCCTTTTTTGGGAATCTGTCTGGGATTACAACTGATGTTCGAAAGCAGCGAAGAGACCCCGGGAGTGGAGGGACTGCATCTATTAGACGGCAGGATTCGCAGGATTCCCGCGGCACCGGGACTGAAGATTCCCCACATCGGCTGGAATGATATTGCATTTCCTAACAGTGGGCGGCTTTTTCAGGGAATAGAGGAACATTCTTACGTGTATTTTGTACATTCCTATTATCTGGAGGCGGCAGATCCGTCTATCGTTACCGCTACCACGGAATACGGAACACTGATTCATGCATCTGTGGAGAAGGATAATATTTTTGCCTGCCAGTTTCATCCGGAGAAAAGCTCCGGCGTAGGTCTTAAGATCCTGCAGAATTTTATAAATGTCACGAAGGAATTCTGTGAGAAAAACGCGCAGGGAGGAAATTGATATGCATACGAAGAGAGTAATTCCCTGCCTGGATGTGAAGGATGGCAGAGTAGTAAAAGGTGTGAATTTTGTGAATTTCCGGGATGCCGGAGACCCTTCCGAGGTAGCGGCAGCCTATGACGCGGCCGGCGCGGATGAGGTCGTATTTTTGGATATTACGGCTTCTGCGGACAGGCGTGCCACACAGTTAGAGTGGGTGCGGAAGGTGGCGAGTAAGGTATTTATTCCTTTCACTGTAGGAGGAGGAATCCGTACTGTAGATGATTTCAAGGCAATTCTTCGTGAAGGTGCGGACAAAATCTCTGTGAATTCCGCAGCCATTATGAATCCACGACTTATCAGCGATGCGGCAGAGAAGTTCGGCAGTCAGTGTGTTGTGGTTGCCATTGATGCAAAAAAGCGTGCAGACGGCAGCGGATGGAATATCTATAAAAACGGCGGTCGTGTGGACATGGGCATGGACGCTGTGGAATGGGCGAGAACCGCAGAGAAGATGGGCGCAGGAGAGATCCTGCTGACCAGTATGGACGGAGACGGAACGAAGGAAGGCTACGATCTGGCGCTGACCAGAGCCGTGGCGGAGAGCGTTAGTATCCCGGTCATCGCGTCCGGCGGTGCGGGACAGCTGTCTCATTTCTATGATGCTCTGACGGAGGGAAAGGCAGAGGCAGTTTTGGCAGCATCTCTGTTCCATTACAAAGAATTAGAGATCCGACAGGTGAAGGAATACCTGCGAGAAAAAGGAATCAGTGTCCGTCTCTGAGGACGGCAGGAAGGATTAGCTTATGGCAATGATCACAAATGACTGGCTGACGGCTTTGGGCGGAGAATTTCATAAGCCCTATTACAGACAGCTTTTTGAATTTGTCAAAAATGAATATGATACCACCGTGGTATTTCCCCCGGCGGATGATATTTTCAATGCATTTCATCTGACCCCGTTAAGTAAGGTAAAAGTCGTGATCATAGGGCAGGATCCTTATCACAATGTGGGACAGGCACACGGTCTGTGCTTTTCCGTGAAACCGGATGTGGAGATTCCTCCTTCTTTAGTGAATATCTATCAGGAGCTACACGATGATTTGGGTTGCTATATTCCCAACAACGGCTATCTTGTAAAATGGGCCGAACAGGGTGTGCTGATGCTCAATACGGTGCTTACAGTGCGGGCGCACATGGCAAATTCCCACCATGGCAAAGGCTGGGAAGAATTCACCGATGCCGCCATCCGGGCGCTGAATGCGCAGGATCGTCCCATTGTGTTTATCCTGTGGGGCAGACCGGCACAGATGAAGAAGACTATGTTGAACAATCCCAATCACCTGATTTTAGAGGCACCTCATCCCAGCCCGTTGTCTGCTTACCGCGGTTTCTTTGGCAGCAGACCTTTCAGCAAGACCAACAACTTCCTGAAGGAACACGGCGTGGAGCCCATTGATTGGCAGATTGAAAACGTGTAAATTGAAAGTTACGAGCCATGCAAAAATAGAACGGAATACCTCGGTGGGAGCTTGCTCACACAAGAGGTTATTTCGTTCTATTTTTATACGGCGACAGCCGTCAATGAAATAAATGTGGAGCGTCCTTTGCGACACATTTATGAATTGAGTGCATGGCTCGTAACGTAGGGTTGCCGTAGACCTGACGAACGCCCACGGCGAACGGAACATCACGCCTTGATGTCGCGTCTCTGGGTGTGAATTTTCTAATGAAAAGTGATACAGTGGTTCTCATCATGACGGGGTCGCCTACACGCGCCATCCATGGCGCGGATCGGCTGACGCGGACATCGTGTCCGCTTTCCCCCTGTCTTTCAACACTTTTCAAGAAAATATCAACACCCTCCGACAGACATCGCGGCATGACATTCCGTCCACCGTGGGCGTTCTGTTTACTGATTCCGCTAAAATCCATTGAATAACAGAAAATAGTGGAATTAATGTTTTGGGAGCAAATAATTTCCTCCATAATTGCAGAAAAGATCTAAAACAGAGGAATTGCTTCTTCTATAGAACTTTTTTCTATTCAATTTCCACCATTTTCATTAGTTTAAGGCCGTTTTAGAGGAAACCAGTAGCCTGCAGTTGGGGTAAGGACAAGCAGACTCTAAGCAGCCGTCGGTACTTAGCGAGGGTATTGTCCTCGCTTATGTACCGCTACGGTCTGCGTCCGTAAGCGAATCGTGCTAAAGCACGCGCGGGTCTGCGGTTCTTAGCCCCAATGCGGGCTGCTGAGATTCGTCACATCCGCAATGAGCCACGCTATTCATAAGATTGTCAGCAAAAAACGCTGCCAATCTTATTTCATATCGCGGCGTTCGCCGCATCACGGCATAAGTAAAGACAGCGATTTGTGCGCAAGCGCCCATCGCTGTCTTCACTATGCCTATGCGCGGCTCATTGCCCGCGTAACTTTCAAGTTACTGACATCTTTTCTCAATAATCATTTCCCCTATTGACAAAACAAGGAATCCTTATTATAGTGTTCCTGTAAAGAACTACTAAAGGAGCATCTATGGAAGAAGCGGCAATCATAGAACAACTTACCCTGTTCGGACTGAGCAGGCAGGAGGCTGCGATCTATCTGTGCCTTCTTCAGAATGAAGAACTGACCGGATATGAAGTGGCGAAGCTGACGGGGATCTCCCGGTCGAATGTATATAATGGCCTGGCATCTTTAGTGGAACATGGTGCCGCATATGTGATCGAAGGCAGTGCTTCTAAATATCTTGCGGTATCGTTAGAAGAGTACTGTGACAACAGACTTCGTTATCTGACGGGAGTGAGAAATGCACTGATCGCCGGCGGACCGAAGAAGTCCCTGCCTAGGGAAGGCTATATTACCATCGAAGGGTACGATCATATCTGTGACAGGCTCCGGCATATGCTGCAGGATGCACAGATGCGGATCTACTTTTCTGCCTGTGGAGAATTCCTCGAAGCATGGAAAACGGAGATTGCAGCGTTGGTGGCTGCCGGGAAAAAGGTAGTACTGATCTCGGAGGATAACAGAGAATTGTTTCCGGAAGATACAGAATTAAAGTCCGGAATCATAGAGTATCTCGTTCCGGAGCATTTCAGAGAGCCGGAGGAAGAGGAACAACGGTCAGATCAGATCCGTCTCATCATAGATTCCGAGTACATTCTCACCGGTACGGTGACAGGGAAGAGTGGTGATGCCTGTCTCTACAGCGGGCAGAAGAACTTTGTCAGAGTATTTAAGGACGCTATGCGTAATGAAATTGCCCTGATAAAAATTGCACAAAATAAGTAAAGCAAAAAGCACTTTATAAAAAGAAAGGGATAGAAAATGAGTATCAGAGTCGCAATTTTAGGTTATGGTAATTTAGGCAGAGGAATGGAATGTGCAGTAAAACAGAACGATGACATGGAGCTGGTGGCAGTATTCACCAGAAGAGATCCTTCCACAGTGAAGACATTAACAGATGTGAAAGTATACAACGCAGACCAGTTATTGTCCATGCAGGACAAGATCGATGTCCTGGTGCTGTGCGGAGGATCCGCCACCGATCTGCCGAAACAGACTGCAGAGTATGCAAAATATTTTAACGTGGTAGACAGCTTTGATACCCATGCGAAGATCCCCGAGCATTTTGCACAGGTAGATGCTGCTGCTAAGGAAGGCGGCAAGGTAGCCATGATCTCCGTAGGCTGGGATCCCGGTATGTTCTCTCTGAACAGACTGTATGCCAATGCAATTTTAAGAGACGGCAGTGATTACACTTTCTGGGGCAAGGGTGTCAGTCAGGGACATTCTGACGCAATCCGCCGTATCCCCGGTGTTAAGGATGCCAAGCAGTATACCATTCCCGTAGAAGCCGCACTGGAAGCTGTCAGAAACTGTGAAAATCCGGTATTGACCACCAGACAGAAGCACACCAGAGAGTGTTTCGTGGTAGCTAAGGAGGGTGCTGACAAGGCACAGATTGAAGAGCAGATCAAGACCATGCCCAACTATTTTGCAGATTATGATACCACCGTGCATTTCATTACCGAGGAAGAGTTACAGAGAGACCATGCAGGTATTCCTCACGGCGGATTTGTATTGCGTACCGGCAAGACCGGCTTAAACGGTGAGCATGATCATGTGATTGAGTACAGTATAAAGCTGGATTCCAACCCGGAGTTCACTTCCTGCGTACTGACTGCTTATGCAAGAGCAGCTTATCGCATGAATCAGGAAGGCCAGAAGGGCTGCAAGACTGTATTTGATGTGGCACCCGCATATTTAAGCACTTTGACTCCGGAAGAGATGAGAAGTACTTTATTGTAATAAATATAGACTTAGAGGAGATACTTATGGAAAAAAAGGCATTTGTTACCAAAGATATGATCGAAAAGATTGCAGAAAAATATCCTACACCGTTTCATATCTATGATGAAAAGGGAATCCGTGAGAATGCAAAAGCACTGAAAGAAGCATTTGCATGGAATAAGGGGTACAAGGAGTTTTTTGCAGTGAAGGCGACTCCCAACCCGTTTCTGATCAATATTTTGAGAGAATATGGCTGCGGATGTGACTGCTCTTCTCTGACAGAGCTGATGCTGAGCAATGCCATGGGTGTAAAGGGAGCGGATATTATGTTCTCCTCCAACGATACTCCGGCCCATGAATTTGAATATGCGGCCAAAATAGGTGCTACCATCAATCTGGACGACATCACCCATATCGATTTCCTGGAGAAGACCATCGGTTATCTGCCCAAGACCTTAAGCTGCCGTTACAATCCCGGCGGATATTTTTCCATCAGTAATAACATCATGGACAATCCGGGAGATGCCAAGTACGGCTTTACCACGGAGCAGATGTTCGAGGGATATAAGATCCTGAAGGCAAAGGGCGTGGAGAATTTTGGTATTCATTCCTTCCTTGCCAGCAATACGGTAACAAATGACTATTATCCCACACTGGCGAGAGAACTGTTCGAGCTTGCTGTCAAGCTGAAGGAAGAGACCGGCGCACATATCACCTTCATCAATCTGTCCGGTGGTATCGGTATTCCTTACCGTCCGGATCAGGAGCCTAACGATATCCGGGCCATCGGCGAAGGCGTGCGTAAGGTATACGAGGAGGTTCTGGTACCTGCCGGTATGGGTGATGTTGCAATTTACACAGAGCTTGGCAGATACATGATGGCGCCTTACGGACATCTGGTAACCCAGGTGATTCATGAGAAGCATACCCACAAGGAATACATCGGTGTGGATGCCTGTGCCGTGAACCTGATGCGTCCTGCCATGTATGGAGCATACCATCATATTACCGTGCTGGGCAAGGAGAATGAGCCCTGCGACCATAAGTACGATGTGACAGGTTCCCTGTGCGAGAACAATGATAAGTTTGCCATCGACCGGATGCTGCCGAAGATCAACATCGGAGATTATATCGCTATCCACGACACCGGTGCACACGGTTTTGCCATGGGTTACAATTACAACGGTAAGTTGAAATCCGCAGAGCTTTTGCTGAAAGAGGACGGCAGCGTGGAACTGATCCGTCGTGCTGAGACACCGAAGGATTACTTTGCAACCTTTGACTGCTTCGACATATATAACAAGATTGACTTTGATGCATAACACTTAGCCATAGGAGGGCGATAGCCCGGAATGCAAATGGACGTTGCAATTTTTGGGAGTGCAGAGCACGGAGAAATCGTTTGTGCATAGTATATACTGGAGGATACAAAGCAATGAAATATCCGAAAAATATACAGCAGGGAGGGACCATCGGATTCGTGGCCCCTTCTTTTGGCTGTCAGATAGAACCTTATTATAGTGCATTTGGTAATGCACAGAAAAAGTTTCGTGAACTGGGATATCAATTACAGCTTGGTCCCAACTGTTACGCGCAAGAAGGCATCGGCATCAGCAATACGCCCGAAAAATGCGGACAGGAGCTGACGGACTATTATTGCAGTCCGGACAATGGTTGCCTGATCTCCTGCGGTGGCGGCGAACTGATGTGTGAGACCATGAGTCATGTGGATTTTGACCGTCTGCGGGCAGCAGATCCGAAGTGGTATCTGGGCTATTCCGACAATACCAACATGACCTACCTGCTGGCAACCATCTGCGATACCGCGTCCGTCTACGGTCCCTGCGCGGCGGCTTTCGGCATGGAGCCCTGGCATGCATCCTTAAAAGATACTTTCGGAATACTTACCGGAGAGACCAAAGAGGTGCAAGGGTATGACAAGTGGGAAAAGGAGTCTCTGAAAAATGAAGAACAGCCTTTATTACCATATAACACCACAGAGCCCAGAGTGCTGAAAAATTATCTTGGAAGACAGGCAGCAGGAGAGGATCAGAAGATCTGCTTTTCCGGCAGATTATTAGGTGGCTGCATGGACTGTCTGGTGAATCTGTTGGGAACCCGGTTTGACAGGACGAGGGATTTTCTGGAAAAATATAAAGAGGACGGAATCATCTGGTTCTTAGAATCCTGTGATCTGAATGTTTTCGCTATCCGCAGAGCCATGTGGCAGATGGAGGAAGCAGGGTGGTTTCAGTATGTCAAAGGCTTCCTGATCGGCAGGCCCTTGTGTTTTGGACAGGAGATGATGGGACTGGATCAGTATCAGGCAATCCTCGCTGTGGCGGGAGAGAAGAATGTACCTGTGATCATGGACGTGGATCTTGGACATCTGGCACCGATGATGCCCATCGTCACCGGAAGCCTTGCGGAAGTAAGGGTATGTGACAATGATATTACCATTCGTTATGACTACCGGTAAAAATGTATAAATTTTCATAAATGGTATAGAAATAAAAAGGCTCATCCCGGGAGGAAGAGCCTTTTTGCGGTTGCGCGCCAGGGGCACGCTCTATTCGTTGAAAACGATATTAGCAGCCGAAATTGAAGTAGCCGCATAATGCATTCAACCACTGAGAACAGTTAATGAATCTGAAACACATACTTTCTTCCTCCTTTTCCTGTTGCATGGTGTCCGGTTACGTCTGTGTTAGCTAAGCACAAATGGATTGTAACAATTTTGTAACAATTTATCCATAGGAGATGATTGGCAAAAAAATGGAAAAAGCAGGAAATAAGATTCGAGTATAAAAAGGAAAAAAGAAAGCGCAGAATCATATTGATTCTGCGCTGACTGCCGACAATGGGACTTGAACCCATACGGTGTTGCCACCAACAGATTTTGAGTCTGCCTCGTCTGCCATTCCGACACGCCGGCATTCAAACACTCACAACAGAGATTATCTTATCATAGATTAAATGGGTTGACAAGACTTTTTTTCCGGAATATGTATACTATTTTTCTAGTCTTTTTCCACAAGATGTTGTATAGTAGAAGTGTATGAGTATACAGGAGCGCAACCTGTTGAATGGTCCTTTGGGATATGGTGGAAGCATGAATTGCAAAGAATTTGAAAAAAATATTCCTGATTTTATTTCCGGGAGACTGGATTTTTTAACCCTGCAGGAATTCGGGGAGCATATGGAAAAATGTCCCGGCTGTAAGGAAGAACTGGTGATTCAGTTTTTGGTAACGGAAGGTATGCAGCGCCTGGAAGACGGTGATGCCTTTGACTTACAGAAGGAACTGGAAGTGCGTCTTTTGGAGGCAAAGCGCAAGATGAAATTTCATATGGCTTTTATGAAGACGGGAGCCGTGCTGGAAGTGCTGGCAGTGATCTTCCTGATGGGATTTTTAGGATGGATCATTTCTTAAACAAAACAGGATAGGATAGAGAGATTATGAGTCAGAAACTGGTATTGATTGACGGACACAGCATATTGAACCGGGCTTTTTACGGAGTGCCGGATTTAAGTAACGCAGAAGGATTGCATACAAACGCTGTTTATGGCTTTTTAAATATTATGTTTAAGATCTTAGAGGAGGAAAAACCGGAGTACCTGGCGGTTGCTTTTGACGTCCATGCACCGACTTTCCGCCATCAGATGTACGAAGCCTACAAGGGAACGAGAAAGCCTATGCCCGAGGAACTGCGGGAGCAGGTGCCCGTCATGAAGGAAGTACTGAAGGCAATGCACATCACCATCATGGAGCAGGCGGGACTGGAAGCAGATGATATCTTAGGAACACTGGCGAAGAAAGCGGAGCAGGCAGGCATGGAAGTATCCTTAGTCTCCGGAGACAGAGACCTGCTGCAGATTGCCACGGATCATATCAAGATCCGTATTCCGAAGACGAAGCAGGGCAGAACGGAGATAGAGGATTATTATGCAACGGATGTAAAAGCCGCTTATCAGGTGACACCGTTACAGTTTATCGAACTGAAAGCGTTGATGGGAGATACTGCCGACAATATTCCCGGCGTGCCGAAGGTGGGAGAGAAGACTGCACAGGCGCTGATGGTGGAGTACGGCTCCTTAGACAATATTTATGCTCATGTGGAAGAGATCCCGAAAAAAAGTATCAGAGAATCCCTGATCGAGCATAAGGATCTGGCGGAGCTAAGTAAGACCCTGGCAACCATCAGGACGGACTGTGAATTACAGCTGGACTATGAACAGGCGAAAGCGGAAGGCTTTTATACCCCGGAAGCCTACACCCTGTGTAAACGCCTGGAATTCAAAAATCTGCTGGGAAGATTTGAAAAAGAGGCCGCTGCCAACGACAGCAAGATTGCAGAAAGTTTCCGGCAGATCGAAGACAAAGCGGAATTTTTAAAATATCTGAAAAAAGTAAAAAAACAGGAAGAGATCGGTCTGTGGCTGATCACGGAGCCTGCGGATGCGAATACGAAGAAGGAAGAACTCTTAGGAGTGGCACTGTCGGTGTCCGATGAGGAGACCGTATTTTACGCTCTGACCCATGAAAAGGAACCGGAAGGACAGTTGAGCCTGTTTGCGGAAACTGTGGAGCCGGTGGATGATACCGCGGAGATTACAGCTGCTTTACAGGAGCTTTCTGCAGGGGAGAACATACAGATCGCTACCTTTGATGTGAAGAGACAGTATGACTATTTAGACCGCAGCGGCACGAAGCAGTATGTTGATGTGCTGATCGCGGCATATCTGTTAAATCCTCTGAAAAATGATTATGATCTGGAAGCCATTGCTTCCGAGCATCTGGGCATTCTGATCCCCGGAAGAGCGGAAATATTCGGCAAGAGAGATTTCCGGACGCTTGCTTTAGAGGAGCCAGGGAAAGCCATGGAATATGCCTGCTACGGAGCCTATATCTCCCGTAAGAGCAAAAAGGTTCTGGAGGACAAGCTGGAGGCAGCAGGCATGAAGCGTCTCCTGGAAGAAATGGAGATGCCCCTTTCTTTGGTACTGTACGACATGCAAAAAGAGGGTGTCGCAGTGAAGAGAGAGGAACTGAAAGCGTACGGTGATGCACTGGCAGCAAGGATCGAGGAACTGGAGGAGTCCATTCATGCGCAGGCGGGAACGGAATTTAACATCAATTCCCCCAAGCAGTTAGGAGAGGTATTGTTCGAGACCCTGCAGATCCCCGGTGGCAAAAAGACAAAGACCGGCTATTCCACAGCAGCGGATGTACTGGAGAAACTGTCGGCGGATTACCCTATCGTCCGGGATATTCTGGAGTACAGAGGCCTGACGAAATTAAAATCCACCTATGCGGACGGACTGGCTGCCTTCATCGAAGAGGACGGCAGGATCCATACGAATTTCAACCAGACCATTACCGCTACGGGGCGTATCAGTTCTACGGAGCCGAACTTACAGAACATTCCCATGCGTATGGAACTGGGCAGACAGATCCGCAAGGTATTTGTACCGAGGCAAGGCTACGAATTCATGGATGCAGACTATTCCCAGATCGAGCTTCGCGTGCTGGCGCATATGTCTGGGGATGAGCAGCTGATCGATGCCTACAGACAGGAAGAGGATATTCATAGGATCACGGCATCCAAGGTATTCCATACTCCTTTCGAGGAGGTCACGGATCTGCAACGCCGCAATGCCAAGGCAGTCAACTTCGGCATTGTCTACGGCATCAGCTCCTTTGGACTGAGTCAGGATCTAAGCATCAGCAAAAAGGAAGCGGCACAGTATATCGAACAGTATTTTGCCACTTATCCGAAGGTGAAGGAATTCATTGACAAACTGGTGGCGGATGCGAAGGAGAAGGGCTATACGGAGACCATGTTCGGCAGAAGACGCCCGATTCCCGAACTTTCTTCCTCGAATTTCATGCAGCGGTCCTTTGGGGAACGTGTGGCAATGAATGCACCCATTCAGGGAACAGCGGCGGACATTATCAAGATCGCCATGATCAAAGTATGGAAAGCATTGAAAGACGAAGGCTTAAAATCCCGTCTGATCCTGCAGGTGCACGATGAACTGTTGATCGAGACTGCGCAGGATGAGGAAGCAAGAGTACGCAAGATCCTTACGGAAAATATGAAGTCTGCGGCAGATCTGGCAGTGACACTGGAGATTGATCTGCACACAGGAAGCAACTGGTATGAGGCGAAATAAATGCGTTTTATAGGAATCACCGGCGGCGTAGGTGCCGGGAAAACAGAAATCTTAAAATACATCGGACAACATTATAAATGTGAGATCTATCTGGCGGATGAGATCGGTCATAAGGTCAAGGAACCGGGAACCGAGGGGTACCGTGCACTGGTGGCACTTTTAGGAGAGGAAATCCTCGCAGCGGATGGACAGATCGATAAGCCCGCAATGGCGGCGAAAATTTTCGCAGATCCCGCATTATTGGAACAGGTCAATGCCATCATTCACCCGGCAGTGAAAAAATATCTGGCAGACCGGCTGGAGGAAGCGAAGACCCGGGGCGATGTGGAACTGTTTTTCGTGGAAGCGGCGCTTTTGATCGAGAGTGGGTATGAGAAGATTGTGGATGAAATGTGGTATGTCTATGCCAGAGAGGATGTCCGCAGAAGGAGACTTTCTAAGAGTCGTGGCTATACCCCGGAGAAGATCGAGAGGATCATAACATCACAGCTTTCGGAGGAAGAATTCCGCAAGCACAGCAATTTTGTCATTGATAACAGTGACAGTCTGGAAGCTAGCTACAGACAGATCAGACAGAAACTGGAGGCGTATACATGGAGGGAGTAAAAGAAAAACAGGGACAGCTGGTATTCGGACTGGATATTGGTACGCGAAGCATCGTAGGTACGGTAGGATACTTAAATGGCGGGAAATTCCATGTGCTGGCGCAGCGCTCCAGGGAGCATGAGACCAGAGCCATGCTGGACGGACAGATCCATGACATCGGTAAGGTGGGAGAGACCATTTCCCAGGTGAAGGAGCAGCTGGAAGAGGATCTGGGAAGAGAACTTACAGAAGTGTGTATCGCAGCCGCAGGTCGTGTGCTGCGCACTGTTACCACCTATGTGGAGCACAGCTTTGAGAGCGACCGGGAGATCACGCAGGAGGATGTGTATTCCCTGTGTACCATGGGTGTGGAAAAAGCATACGAGGAATTCCAAAACAGCAACACCGATACGGATATGAAGTTCTATTGCGTCGGTTATACTGCCATGCGTTATTATATGAACGGTTATCAGATGGGCAATCTGGAAGGACACAAGGCGAAAACCATAGCGGTGGATCTGATCGCAACCTTTTTGCCGGATGATGTGGTGGATGGTCTGTACAAGGCTGTGGAACTGGCGGGCCTGCATGTGGCGAATCTGACATTGGAGCCTATTGCGGCGATCCAGGTGGCAATTCCGGAGAAATTCCGTATGTTAAACATGGCACTGGTGGATGTGGGTGCGGGCACCAGCGATATTTCCATTACCAAAGAGGGAACGATCACGGCTTACGGCATGATCCCTGTAGCCGGTGACAGCCTGACGGATATTCTGGTGCAGCACTGTCTCGTGGAATTCGAGATGGCAGAGCAGATCAAGAGAAAATGCCGGACCCAGGAGACTATCGAATACGAAGACATCATGGGCCTGCCCCAGACGATCAAAGCGGACGAAGTGCTGGAACTGTTGGATTCCGAGATTGAACGGATGACGCAGCTGGTATCCGATACGATCAAGGAACTAAACGGTGACAAGCCGGTCAGTGCGGTGTTTGTCGTAGGCGGTGGCGGTATGGTACCCGGCTATACGGAGAAACTCGCAGAGAAACTGGGTATTGTGAAAGAGCGTGTGGCGATCCGCGGACAGGAAGTCATGCAGTCCATCGTATTTGAACTGGAAAATGCCAGAAAAGATGCCATGATGGTGACCCCCATCGGTATCTGTTTAAGCTATTATGTGCAGAGCAATAATTTTATCTTCGTGGAATTCAACGGAGAGCGGGTAAAGCTCTATGATAACGGAAAATTGTCAGTGACGGATGCCGCCATGCAGATGCAGTTCCCCAACGATCAGCTGTTCCCCAGAAAAGGAGAAGCCCTGCTGTTTACGATCAATGGCAAAACACGGATGGTGCGGGGCGAGCAGGGAGAGGCAGCAGTGATCCGGGTCAACGGGAACGAAGCGGACATGTATACCCGGGTACATAACGGAGACCGTATCGTGGTCACTCCTTCCACCGAAGGAGAACCGGCAGTACTGGAGATTGGAAAGCTTCCGGAACTGGGCGATGCCCTGCGGGTCTATGTGAACGGCAGACAGATCAGCCTGCCCAAGACAGCAGAGGTCAATGGACACAGAGAGAATGAATTTTACCGGATCAGACCAAACGACGATATACGGATTCAGAATTCCTATACGGTAAAAGAGATCGCGGAATTTCTGGATGTACCTCTGGGTGAGGATATTAAAGTCAACGACACAGCGGCACGACCGGATACCAGAGTTTACGAGCATTTCACCGTAAGCTGGAATATGGAGAAGGCGCTTGCACAAGGTACTTATGCGGATCTGCCGGATGCGGACATGGAAGAGAATGCTCATAGAGAAGAGTCTGCTCATGGAGAAGGGTCTGTGATACAGAAGGCAGAGACTGTGGCAGGAGAAGCGGGAAAGAAGCAGGAAACAGAGAATGCGCGTGAAGGAGTATCCCTGATACAGAAGGCAGAGACTGTGGCAGGAGAAGCAGGAAAGGATCAGGAAACACAGACTGCGGCAGCAGATAGAACAGATGATGTGACGACACAGCTTCCGCATCCCCTGACTGTGATCGTAAATCATTCCCCTATCACGATGCGTGGAAAGGCACAATATGTATTTGTGGATGTGTTTGACTATATTGATTTTGACCTGGGAACTTCCGCATCCGCAGGCAGATCCATCGTGACGAACTTAAACGGTCGACCGGCACAGTACATGGAACCTCTGTCAGAGGGAGATGTGATCGAGATCTACTGGAAGAATATGAGATAAAAGATGTTAAGATAAAAGACGAAAGATAAAAGACGAAAGATAAAAGACGAAAGATAAAAGATGCAAGACAAAAGATATTAAGATTAAAGATATTAAAATTAAAGATATGTGATAAGAAATAACAGCTATAAAATAGAAAAGAGATTAAGAAGTTATGAGATTATGTAGTATTGCCAGCGGCAGCAGCGGCAACTGTATTTATGTAGGATCGGAAGCCACGCATCTGCTGGTGGATGTGGGAATCAGTGGGAAAAAGGCGGAAGCAGGACTGAACAGTCTGGGACTGACCGGCCGAGATTTAGACGGTATCCTGGTGACCCACGAACATATGGATCATGTGGCTGGGTTAGGTGTCATGGCAAGAAAATACGATGTGCCCATCTATGCTACTCCCGGGACTTTGGAAGAGATTCAGAAGATGGGAAATCTTGGTAAGATCGATCCGGAACTGTTCCGTGAGGTGAAAGAAGATGTGAAACTGACCATCAAGGATCTGACCGTGAATCCCATGAAGATCTCCCACGATGCGGCACAGCCTGTGGGGTATCGCATTGCATATGGGAATAAAAAAGTCGGAATCTGTACGGATCTGGGCGTGTATAACGATTACACCGTAGAGTGCCTGAAGGGAATGGATGCGCTGCTCATAGAAGCCAATCACGATGTGAAGATGCTGCAGGTAGGTCCTTATCCTTATTATTTAAAACAGAGAATCTTAGGGGAGAGAGGGCACCTGTCCAATGAGAATTCCGGAAAGCTCCTTTGTCATATTTTACATGATAAGTTACAGGCTATTGTGTTAGGGCATTTGAGCAAGGAAAACAATCTTCCTGAGCTGGCCTATGAGGCGGTCCGTATGGAGATCACCATGGGAGAGAATCCTTACCGGGCGGAGGACTTCCGGATGATGGTGGCGGACAGAAGTAATGTATCACCGGTCATCAATATTGCTTAACTACGTTTCAGCCCGCACCATTCGCAAAGTCGCGTTAGCATGCTTTTACGTCGCTTCGTGATTAACTTTGCTCATAGATTGGCGCTTAGTGCATGAACGTATTCGTTCACAAAATCGTGAAAGCTTGATTTGTGCGTCCGATATGCCCATAGGTGGAACTTAAGGTTGCAAAATGTAACAAAGTGTAGTTTAATAGATAAAAATATAGATAGAAATAATAGCATGAAATCATGCGGAAAATGAGGGCGATTATGAAAAAAACAATTATTACGGTAGTTGGTAAGGACACAGTAGGCATTATCGCAAAGGTATGT